>Ga0268298_10000043_pt1 | contig 148085 bp, 200 predicted proteins | sample WWTPWeurt_MetaG_FD_194462 | JGI IMG/M metagenome (GOLD analysis project Ga0268298, IMG submission 194462) | Activated sludge microbial communities from WWTP in Nijmegen, Gelderland, Netherland - WWTP Weurt | ecosystem: Engineered > WWTP > Aerobic digester > Activated sludge | place... | reverse complement strand
GGAAAATAAAGATAACCATCGCTATAAAAATAATAGTAATATTTATTATATTTAAAATTAGTATCTTCTATTTTTCTATTCCATTCAAATGGAGTTATTTCTGTTAAATCTTCTGTTCCATCTATATTTGTTACCCTTCTAAATAAAGGGCCCATAACTGAGTTGACTAATGTAGGAAGTTTCTCTTTAGTTCTATATATTGTCCATGGACTTTTGACTCCACAACACTCATTTATAGTTGGAGCTGGTATTAAATCTACACAACTCAATGTTTGAAATAAGTATCTTAATCTTATAAGTTCAAACTTTCCATCTAGCTGTTTAATAAGATAATCTCTATGTTTTTTAAGTAGAGAATATATATATTTGTTAGTTATTTTATTGTCAGCATTAACAAATTTATTAGTATTCTTTACTTGAGATATTATCTCTCTCAGTGTTAAACTCATTTTCTAGTTTAATTTGTTTTAATATTTCTTCTCTTTTTGTTATAGCATTAATTCTACTATATAATTCTGGATTCTCTAAGAAATTATGACTAGCTTTAGTCTTAAAATCTCTGTGAGCTATAAAACCCCAATATGGATAATTTTTAACTTTATATTTAACATTGTCAAAATCCCAACAAATTTTACCTTGTAAACCCGATGTTTCAAATGAAAAATATGTAGCATGATTACCAGTATTTCTCATATAAGGTTCATTTAATGGTCTTTCTTTCATTTTAAATAATCCAAGCCAAATATTACCCATTTGTTTTGGTAAAATAACACCATCTCTTGAATTGAGTATGGTATCTCTTATTTCTATATTTATATATTCATTAATTTGTTTAAAAAGCTCCCATTCAATATCTATACCACTTTCTTTTACAAATCTTTCATGAAGATCTCTGTTTATTATATTATATCTGTACTTTGATCTTCTGAATCTTGGTGCTTTTTTATCTACTATTTTATACCTTTTCATTTATAAAGTTTATGGTTTTGTACGTAGGTATTATGATTTAATATACAGAATTTTGTTCATAATAGCAATTAATTTTTAAAATTAAAAAAAAGACCCCAGTATTTAACTGAGGTCTTAAAATAAAACAAATCAACACTATATAATTACGACTATCTTACTTATTTAAGTATTTTATTGCTTTTTTAAGCAATTTTATATTATCTTTAAAAAATCCTAATCCAGTATTACAATTATCACATAAAAGACCTCTAATTTTGCCAGTTTGATGACAGTGATCAACACAGAATCTTCTGCCTATTTCTTGCTCAGTTCTATTACAAATTAAACATCTACCTTTTTGATTGTTATGCATTTTCATCCAATCTTCAAAAGTTATACCAAAAGTATTTCTTAATAGCCAATCTTTTCTAATAATAGATGTTCTTTGCCATTCTAAGGTTCTCCGACCATCACAAATTGTACATATAGAAGAATATTGTCTAAATCTTCTTTTGTCTACTTTTTTATTAAATTCACTATTTTTCTTAGGTATTTTACATTTACAACAAGTAAACATAAAATCTGGATCGTTTCTATTTGGATCTCTCATATTATAATTGCATTGGTATAATTACAGGTATGATCCCTGATAGCACAACTCCACATGATACTATTGGTTTAGCTGGTGTATCTTTACCATAATTAAATGCATATTGCCTATAGTCAATACCACATCCAACTGTCATTGCAAAAATTATATCTCTATAAGATGCACTATATTTTATATTAGATATACTATGTAAATGTCCTATAACAGCAGATTGTCTATTCTGAGTAGCTATTTTCATAGCTCCGTTATCACCACTTACACCAGTTCCATGAGTATATAAAACACCATCTATTTCATGATGCATATCAAATTTATAGGTATCTGGAGCTTCTAAAATCTGTTCTAGAGATTTTAACCAATTTGAAGGTAATCCAGCTGAATATACTTTTCTCATAATTAAAGCATCATGATTACCTATACAAACTTTAGCAGTTGGAAAAGCTTCATACCACTTTTTAAGATGTTTTACAGCTAATTCATATTCATCATAAGGTGATTTTCCATTAGGATCATGTTCATGATAAGAAATAGCATGTAAATCAACTAAATCTCCTATAAAAACAACTTCATCGCATTGAAAATCTTCATAAACCTTTTTACAATGATCTAAATAACCTTTTTCTTCAAAAGGAGTATGTAAATCACCTATAATAAGTACATTTTTATCCGATTTTTTCTTCGGTTTTGCTTTTATATTATAGATTTTAGGTGGTTTATAAGTTGTTTCTTCTGAAAGTTTTACCTTATCTCTAAAGTAATTCATTCTACTTCTAGAAGGTCTAGATTCTGTACCTTTTACTTCATTAAATATCTTTTCTACTTCACTTAAAGCTATATTGTATTTTTCACTTAGCCAAATTTTACCTTTTTTTAGATAAGAAGGTTTGGTTTCTAGTAATTGTTTTAAATCTTTTACTGCTGTCATAATTTGTTTTTTTTTGTTTCTATACAAAGATACGACAATTTTCCGAATTCGCCAAATTTATTTTCGCATACAAAAGCCCACCGAAGTGGGCCTAGTATCTGAGCGAGCAAACCAAAAACTCTACTCAGTATTTTATACGGGTTTAATCTGTTACAACAGTCCAACCTTTACTAATTAAATTAGTTTTAGCTGTAGATCCTAAACCAGTTGGAGCAGCTAATGGAGATTGAATTGTACTTATAAAATTTCCATTTGTTATACCATTGGTATCTAAAGCAATCAAAGCATTATTTATATCAGTTACAGATATACTATTATGATCAATTTGTAAATTGTATAATCCTGTTGTAGAACTTATACCACTAATTCCAGTTATAGAATTTGTTGATAAATTTAATATTGTTAATGCTGTATTAAGTGCAAAATTATAAGATCCAGATATATTATTATTGTTTAAATATACTTCTTCAAGTAATATATTATTTGTTATAGTTGGAAACGAAGTTAATGAATTTTCACTATAATCTAAATATATTAAAGATGTATTTGCTGTTAATGATACTGGAGTTGTTATTAAATTATGATGAAGATCTAAATGTGTAACAGTTGCAGGTATAGCTGTAAAAGCAGTAACATTATAAGTAATAGCATCTATTCCATCAGCAAGAGTTATATTTGTAGCTGTACTACCATATATTTTTACAGTGACATTTGCTGTAGATGTATATGTATGAGATAAAGATGTATTAACTGTTCCATCACCCCAATCAATTGAAGTAAATGAACCATTTATATTACTAGTTAAATTAACAGTTTCACCATTAATTCTATTCCAAGAAAATACTATATTTGGAGTAGCAAGGGTATCTGTAGTTACTTGCCATCCAGAAATATTACCACCACATACAGCATTAAGATAATCAGAACTAGAACTAATTACTTCAACTCCATTAATAGTACAATAAAATTCTGCAGTTATATAGTAAGCTGTATTAGGAGATAATGCTGTAAAATTAGCACTAGTAGTTCCTATAGCACCAGGACATATAGTTGTTATTGTTTGAACAAGAGAACCATCTCCTTGTCTTCTAAGTCTAAATCTAACTTTAGTAACATCTGTTGCTGTCATATCTAAGCTTATAGTAACAGTTGTAGATGTTTGAGTTAAACTAGAAGGGGATACACAAGCAAATACTATTTGTTCAACTATACCATTATCATTCATTGTAGGACCACCTGCAGTACACAAAGCTTCAATTTTAAATTCATATATTTTATTATCTGTCGCACCCGCTAAAGTAGTAGTTATAGCACTAGTAGCGAGATTATTAGCAGGACTAAATCCAGCTGTTATAAAGGCTCCACCTGTAGTTTTTATCCTATAAGAAGCTCTTTGGTTTATTGCGTTGGGTTCCGCAAGAACTAAACTATTATCCCAATTTAATACGAATGTTGCCATAATTAATTAACTGTAAGATTTAATGGATTTGGACAAAGTGTTCCACCTGCACAAGTAGGACATATATGAGATGCGACACAATTCCAATCTATTTCATATGTATAAGTTATTACTCCAGCTACTGTTTGTTTTGTCCATACTATACAATCTCCACTTACTATATTTACATCAGTTATACCACTAGTTGGAGATGGCACATAAGGATGTCCATCTGTACCCAATGTAAATATATTATTTGCATCTGTAGAAGGTACTATTTCTATATTTAAATCATTATTGCAAGAACCTCCGCTTGGAGTTACCACTAAAGAGCTAGAGTTAACATGATTCCATCTATCTTTTAGATAAGTCCATATTCTTTGTATAACTACTGTAAGAGTATTACCTTTTTGTATTGGTATACAAGGTAATGCGTCTCCATTAAAAGTTATACAATCTGAAGCTTGTGTTTGCAAACATCCAGTATTATCATAATCTGGAAGATCACAAGTACACTCTTCACAACAACATCCGCAACTCGGACAATTATTGCAATTTAATTCTTCGTTACAAGCCATTTTTAATTAGTTTTAAAGAACAGGTGTTTCTTCTACTGGTATTGGTGAAAATCCTGTTGGTAAACAACTTGCTGATACTATACCTCGTATATAAGATATATTACCATAAGGTGAAACCAATCTTAAGGATGGTATCTCACTTCCATATACACGTACAACAAAAGATATATTCATATAATTTGTATCCACATTTTCTACTTTAGCTGCAACAATTTTAAAATTATCATTAGCTAATACTGTATTTATTTCATAAGGTAAAAATGCACTATTAGCTATATCATCTGTATAATTAGTTGTAAATGCATAAGCAGTATTATTTAACATAAATGCATCAAATTCTGAATTATAAGTTATAAGTTCTGGATCTCCAGACCATCTATCATATGTTATTGTATAACATATTTGAGGTAATGCAGTTATAGTTACACAACCAGAAGATGCAGTAACATCACCAGTAAGTGTTGTATAAGTTATATTAGTAGCTGTATCATCAATCCATATTACATCTCCATATGTTGAGAATAAGACATTGTGATCACCTCCTAAATCATAATCTATTCTAAGTGTACCATTAGTACCACCAGTAGTTATTGAACATGCTGCCATTATTATTTATTTTATGCTTCTGTTGTTGTTGGATATGTTGAACAATCTACTTCTTTTGCAAAGAATCTTGGAATACTTCCTATATTACCACCTTCATCATTTGTATCTGAATTAAATTCAAGATATATTGTAGGTGCAAGACTAGGTATAGTTTTAAAATGAAGTGAATGAATAGTATAACCAGATCTCCAAAAACTTCCCCACATTACTTGTTCAGCAGTTGTTAAACTTTGAATATTATCATAATGATTATATTTTCTTTCACTCATAATTCCACCTACAGAAGATGCCACTATACTTGCTTCAAGAGCAACTGGATCACTTATATCAGCTCCGCATGGAAATACTGTTCCAGCAATAGAAATATTACTAATTGTTAAATTATTAGTATCATCATCAGATTGTTCCCAAGCATTACCTGTATTTGGAATAACTATATGAGCTGTACCAAGACCACCACCAAATGGTGGAAATGTTACAAGAGCTGGTACTCTTTTACTTCCTTCAGGATCTATATTAGTAACCCAAGATATTCTATAACATAACATTTCTTCAGTTGGAAGTGGATCAGGACAACTACTTGTTACAGCCCCAAGATCAGATACACTTATAACTTCAGCTCCAGGCGGTAATACAAATACTTCTCCAGCCGTTAATGTTACAGATTTATATTTACATGGTATTGTTTCTGCCATTTTTATTTATTTTTAGGTTGTCGCTGTTGGACAAATTTTATATATAATAGTTACAGTATCTGTAGCAGTAAGTACACAGAATCTACAAGGATCTCTCATTATTGTTTTATTCACACACTTACTACATGTCAATGAACCATTACCTATATTAGCTTGTACATTTATATTAAAATCTCCAGTAGTTAATAATCCAGTTGTTATTATTTCTATAACAGCATTATTAGCTATAAGATCAGGAGCAGCTGTTGTAAATTGTATTGAATTTCCAGCTATATCTGTAATAGTTATAATAGATCCAAGATCTGTAAATCCTGTTGGTATATCTGTTCCGGCTATTGCACTAAATGTAAGTATCACACCATCATTATCTTCGTTAAATACTGCAGTAAATCCTATCAAAACATCTTTACAAGTAACTTTACAACAATTTTCTTCAATTGTTATTACTCTATCTCTAAGATTACAAAATGCAATCCAAAGATTATTAAGAGATTGTGCTCCTGTAGATGGACCTATAATCCAATCAGGTACCAATACAAGATCAGTATCTAATCCAGGACATTGTTTGGATATAGCTTGAGTTATTTGAGCTTCTGTACCATTAAGAGCTTTATAATCACAATAATTTTGAGTAACTATAGGTACTACATCACTTGTTGGTGTAGGTGTTGGAGTTAAACAAGTTGTAATTTCTGGTTCTTCATAAGCAGGAGGAATAACTATATGATCAATTTGATCTTGTAAATCATCTATTTGTTCCTGTAAAAATACTAAAGTTGTTCTATGAGTACAAACTTCATTTATAATTGATTGAAGTGCTGCATTTAAATCTTGAGGTATTTCATTACCAAAATCATCAAATTTCTTCAAGCACTTCATATTAACAGTAATTTGGCAGCAATCATCATCACCGCCAACTCCTATTAACTCTTGGAGTTTACATTGATTATCAAGTAAACATTGTAATACAGTAACAACACTTCTATTTTCTGGACATCCTTCACAATCACATTGATCTATAAGACATGAAAGATCTAATTGACTAACATCTATATCTTTACATATATTACAAACTTTATTAGCTATTCCACAGATTACTTCACTTACTCTATCACCATGAGATATACCTAAACAAGGTATGTCCTGTCCTGTCCAAACTACACAATTTGAAGATAATGCTTCAGGACAGCCTGAATTTATTTGAGTATTTTTAGGTTTCATGCTTTTAAAATAAAAATGCTTTACCACAAACAGGTAAAGTAAATGTAATTGTTAATGTATTTCCAGTAATAGTATACATGATTATACCTTCAATTTGTTTGTCATTTCTGTCTACTGTTAATACTTTTGGATCGTATCCTAATTCATGTATAATAGTCCAAGTATCTTCTTCTTCTGTTTGATTAAACTCAAAAGCTGGAGTTTTCATATAATCTACAATCTTATTTGAAATAACATCTCTTTTAAGTTTTAAATCCTCTAAAAGATCTACATCATAATTTGGGGGAGTTGGTTTAATACCATAAGCATCAACTTGATACTTACTATAAACCATTCCGGCAAATTTACAATAAGTTTCTTCTATTTCTTGTTGTTTTGTCATTTAAGTCTGCAACTATTAAAACATCCATTTATTTCTGATAACAATTTATTAGCTTCATTATATAACTCTAGCCCTTCTGCACAATCACCACATTCTTCTACTTTAAATTTAGCAGCATCTATTACTTCTCTTATCCAAACTAAATCTTTTCTAAGTTTCTTGAGATCTTCATCACAGAAAGTACATTTTTTATCAAAAAACCTACATACTGCTATAATATATCTTGCAAACTGTTGACAATTTCTTAGATAATCATATTCAACACTAAGATATTTATTGGGTTTAATTGAGTACTTTATTTTATATATACCTTCAGGTAAAGATAATAAAGACTCATAAGAAGCAGCAGGAGCTATTTCTAAACTAGAACTATTCAATAAAAGTATAAAACCTGGAGTAACATTAAAAATAACTGGACAATTATATCCAGGTACTGTAATTTCTAAAATTGCATTTTCAACTGCAATGTCTGGATTATATGTGCTATTATCAACAACTTTTAATATTTTACAATTATTTGTTGGTTCTATACGTACTTCTAAATTGCTTATCACTCTTTATTGTTTGATTTTAAAAAAGAAGGGCGGCAGACTATTAACTGCCTACCGCCCCCTGCATAGAGAATTCACATATTTAATTAAGCACCGCGCTCTTTCAGAACTACGCCGAATTGAGCAAAATAACCACCAAATAGATTTTCAAAAGCCGTTGCACTTGCTCCTTCTGGGAAGGCAATCATTGTTTCAAATTTATCACTTGGGTGTTGTGTAGCCCAGTTTGCACGATTTCTATTCATTGTATAAACAATATAGTATACCACATATGATTTATTCTTATCTATAAAGTTCAAGAACTGTTGATCAAATACTTCACGAGTGCGTGGATCATTATTCCAGATATTATAAGCTTCAAGTGAAGAACCTTTCAGATATTGTCTACGTAACCATTCACCAGATTGAGTTGATACTTGACCATTTTGGATCTTAGTTACTTTAGTTCCATCAGAACAAGGATTACCAGATTCATCAACTTGGCTGATACTGATTCTTAAAGGACGTACAGAGAAATAATCTGTAGGTTCAAAAGTACAATCACCAAATCTTGTATCAACATATGCACCAGTTACTCTTACACCACATAATACATCTGGATCTCCAGCATCTTCAGTAGCACAAGGACATTCTTCCCAACTAAATCCTTCAAATGATTGAATTGGATCATATTCAGGCACTGCTTGACTATCACAACCATCTTCAAGACATGAATTGTTATACTGATCAACTGTATAAGTATCAGCACAATTACCAGCTTGACTAACAGTTATTGCACTAGCCAGATCAGGAGTATTTGCGTAAAATGCTTGTAGATCAGCAAGTCTATTAACACCATCACACTCTTTACCAATTGTTAAGCAAAGTGTACGAGTTGTTCTATATCTTTCTTCACCTTGAACCCAAGATACTGCTGAATTAGCAGGAGGAGTACATTTAGCAGGTTCAGTATGACTGAAAAGTACAGTATCTGCAGTTTCTGCTGAAAGTTCTACACCACCTGGAGTTTTTAACTGAACCAAAGCAACTCCACCATTTACTGATTGAAATGTTGCAGTTATTACTGGAGTAAGTGTATGAGATGCACCCACACCAACTACAGTTAAATCTATTGCAGTTCCAGCATTAGCATTTGCTACAGTAGAGGCAAGAGATACTGTATTAGCATCTACTCTTATAACATAGTAATCTGAACCACTTGTTATACCAGTAATTGATGTACCACCACCATTTGAGTAAGTTACTTTATCACCAGTTTTAAAACCATGTGAAGTTATAGTAATTCTATTAGTTGTTACATTAACATTTGTTACAGTACCATCAAAAGTTACTCTTGTAGCAGTTTCATAAGCTGTACCTACTAAATCTGCAAAAGTCTGTTGTGCAGTACCATCATTTAAATCTTCTGAACCAGCCAGTGGACGAAGAACTGAATATACATTTATTTCATCAGTTGTGGTGTATCCTGTAGGACATACTCCACAAGCAGCCAACAGAGTTGGACTCGTAGGTGTAAAATCAGCTGGAGGAGCAGGAGTAGCAGGAGCTGACATAGCTACACAAGCTTGATATGTAGATATTGAATCTACTCTAGAAATTCTAGATATCTTAAGTGTAGGATATGCTGCTTGAACTGTAGCTAGTGCTACTACATCACCATTATCACACAAACTTAAAGAAAATAAGTTATGAGTAGCGGTTGTAGCTGCATAGTCAGAGCTAACTGCTTCTGCTTTTACAAAATACTGAAGTTCAGGATCATTGTTGATCAACTCAGCTAATTTCTTAGCATAAGTTTTACATGCTACTGTATCATCACAACTATCTACACAATTACCATCAGCACAACAGGCTGTTTTAAATTCAATAAAGCGATACAGTGGACGAGAGAAAGTACGGAATACATCTTCACCACTTACATTCACTTTAAATCTATATGACTTACCACACTCGAAAGCAAGAGAGTCACAAGCATTTACACCATCCCAGCCTATTTGAACAATATCTTGTTTAAGAGGAAGAGGACGAGATACATGAAACTCCATTACATCTTTGCCGAGGAAGTCTTGTGTTTTTGTTGATTGCTTAAGACCTCCGATAAATTTACTCAACTTATCAGTTGTATGGTATGAACCCATAGCAATCAATACTTCTGGATGAACTACTCCATTCAAATCAGCAGTAGACAGGACGTTGCCTGTTTTTGTGTCTACTAGTGCCAATTGTCCTGGTACCAGACTTTCTGTACTACCACTTGTCAATACTGAGCCTGAGGCTACGAGGACTGGATAGGGTAATTCTTGATAAAAACTCATGTTTTTTGTTTTTTATTGTTATTAATTATTAATCTCTGTTCTTTGTTTTGTTATTTGAAATTGATTTGGACTTTCGATATCCCCTGCAAGGATTGATACTGTATCATCTATAATCAATTCTAAATTATCGTCTTTTAATTCTGGATCTACATCTTGACCTGGAGTACCATCTAAATGTTCACAATTTCCGAAATCTATTGGTCTTGGTTGTCTATAGTAGATCAGTTTTACTTTTTCAACATTAAAATCATTATTTGTATAAACTCTAACTTTATTTCCAATTAATGTATGAAATGTTTCTTCAAAATCAAACGATGGTTGTAAAGAGTAATCTTGTAAATATTCATCAGCATTTGCTTCTTCTCTTAATGTTGATTTTAATCTTCTACCTTTACAATGATTTTTATTTGCTATTGGTGTTAACCTTTTAAAATAAAGATAATCAGATGGTAGTTTTTCAGTTTCAAAAAAGAGATTTTCTTTTTCTATTCCTTTAAGAGTTACTTGTTTTAATAAAAGTTGTAAATCATCAACTCTCATTTTTGTCTCTTCATCGCCTTCTTGACTCTGATTATTTCCATGTATCTGTCTGCGAACCCATTCTAGTTGAGCTTTATTAAACGCTTCTCTAACTTGCCAGCATTCTATATTATCATAATCACTAGAATCTAGTTTATTAAGACGTTCTTTTACTTTCAACCATATTAACGAGTTTTGCATTATTCAGACCACTTTTTTTCTACTCTTGTTTTCAAATTGTCAAGTTCGTGTTCATAAGCTGGATTTTGCAAATGAACTACTGCTTTTTCATTTGAAGTTCCATATACTGCTCCAGTTTCATTATTTTTAAGCTCTCCTACTGAATTTACATATATAAATCCATAATTGATTGCATCTTTAACTATACATGTAACAATCAGATCAGCTTTTGATAATTTACTAGCTTCTATAAGTTCTCTTGAACAAGCTATTTTTGTTTTCTTTACAATTTCTCCATTTAGAAATTTATCAAGATCTTCATACATTAAAGCTTTTGGAGTTCTTTTAGTATATGATCTTTCTACTGGAAGTATGTATTTAGCTATATAAAATAATTCGTCAAAACCTTTATTTTCATATAATTTCTGTAACAAAGCAATTGCTTTATTTGTTACTTCTCTTGGAGCTACTCTATGTTCTACAAATTCAGTAGGTTCAACTAAATAGAATTTATTATTTTCTTGTTCACAAATTTCATAATTTGGACTTACTGTTTTAAATCCTCCTCCTTTTATACAATGAAATAATAATTCATTTTTAGGATCTGATAAATTAAGATTAGTTGTTCTTCTGGTGATTATTAACTTAACTTTAGACCAATGTTTTTCATTAGTTGCATCTAAAGTACCAGGACCAAAGAATTTTTCTAATCTTGTTAAATTTTCGTTAATCTCCTTTATTTTCTTTTCTTTTTCTTCGTCTGAAAGTTCAGGATCATATTTAACAATTTCTGGATCTAATCCAGTTAGATATCTTTTAATACCAAAGAATGTTTTATATCCTAAATCCTCAGTAAAATTAAAGTTTGGCATCAAACCTTGTCCTACTACAAGAGGTTTTTTTATATCGGATTCATTCTCCGTTTGGCGATATTCTATACTAATCGCTTTAATTTGTTCTTTTGTTAACATAAAATTGTTTGTTTGGTTTTTTGCAGTCAGTGGCAGTATTGCTCTGCCCGATAGCCTCAAGGCACTGACTTGTATTTATTACAGAGTATTACCTGTGATAGGATTCTTCATCACTATCTTAAGAACTCTTGTTGGATCTTTAACCCAGATTGCTGGATAACGCTGCCAGAATTTAGCTTTGTATCCTGAGAAGTCTCCACTTGATACGAATCCACCTCTAGCCATCATTGGAGTAGCTGGGTGAGCTGCTGTACCATTTTCAACTTTCCAATGCAATTCATTATCTTTAGACCATTTCAGAAGTTTGATATTATCTGAACCACCGTTCTCATCTATATCAAATATGATAAAAGAATAAGAACTTAAGTTATAACCATCAATTTCTGGATTTTCTATACTATTAACTACTGTATTATCAAGAGCTGGATTGTAAACAAATCTCAGAGTTGCAATAAATGGTATAACAACTTCTGTATAGAACAGACCAAATGACAGATTCAAACGATCCCCTCTAAGAGCTCCGACATCAGTACCATTGTATATCAGACCATGAGAACCTGCTTCTTTACGAATCATCTCATTAGCAAGACCCATACCAGCAAGACCTGTTTGTACATAAAGAACTCTTGAAGGATCTGGACCTTTATAGTCTTCTTTACCATGATAGAAATTCTGAATTACATTCTTGAACATATCAAGAGAGAAACTATCACGAGTATAGATGTGTTTGTAACCACCAGTATCAATCTGATGCCATAAACCTACAGGCATGATTACTTCATCTTGACCATCCAATAGAACTCTACCACCAGAACCCCACATAAGATAGTTTTCAATATCACTAGCAATCTTCTGGATACATTTAACATCCATTACTGATGCCCAAGATACTCTTACTGAACCTTCTCTGTATTTTGAAGCAAGATCACCTGCAGCCATACCAGAAGCTTTCATATAACGCTCCAGACTTGGAATACCAAGATCATCTTTCAAGCCATCAATCTGAATGAATTCTACAATTTTCTTATCAACTCCCATTACTGAAGCTTCTTTAGAACACCAGTAATGATCCTGAGCTTCTGCCATGCCTACATAGTTCAAGTACTCACGCATTGCAGCACCCGAGAACTTAGAATGATCCCATGCCTGTCCAAATTCTGGAGAACGAACAGAACCTATTTTCTGCAGACGACTTCCACCAGCAAGATACTTTTTATCAAGATATTTAACATTGTCGTTGTTAATGAGTTTAACTGTATACTCTATTGCATCACCAACTCTACGAATTGGATCATGCGTAACAACCATCTCTGTACGAGAATATTTGTCGAATTTAAGGATAGAACCGTGACCAAACTTCTCTTCATTAACAAGAATCTTGAATTTTTTACCATCAAGACCTGGTTTTTCTTCAGTCGTTATGTCTTTAACGATTTCTACCATGTCATCAATAGCTACTGGAACTCTAAAGCTATACATCTGAGTATCAGTCAGAATGGTACCTTTACCACCAAAATTAGCCATTTTATAAAGAGGCATCTCACGCTTCTGCATGAATGCCCACATGTCTACTACACCTAGATCTTGAGGCTTTTCTGGAGCCATTGCCATTAAATGGGCTTTGTCTATGTGTTGTCCGATGTCATATTTGGTATCCCGATAAAAAATACCATTTACTACTGCTGGTGTTGCCATAATTTATATTGTGTGTTTTTAAGCGAATGGATTTTTAAACCCTGATCTCTGTATCGTTGGCTTTTTTTGTTCTTCTTCAAATAGAGTTTCAGAATTGCTATTGCGTTTCTGATCTATTTTAAGTTTACGAGCCGTCTCTACAGTTGTTTCAGTTTTTAATTGTTCTTTTAATTTTTCTTTATAACCTTTAGGGTCTATGGTCATGTGAACAATTTCTAAGAAATGATCATAATCTGCTGTTTTACCAGCTTGAATTTCTTCTAATTTCTTGAAGAATTTGTTTGTTGGTTGACCAGACCAACTTTTGTATTTAATATCTGTCAAACTATCCCAAAGCATTGCTTTATCTTCCCTACCTAACTTAATATCAGACAATTTTTCTTTAGAAAGAGTTGTACGTATTGTTGTTAAGTAATTTTGTCTAGCTTGTTCAGCTTCTTTTTCAGCTTCAGCTTGTTCTTGCATCATTTGATCAACTCTTTGTTGATGCATTTGATCCAATTTTGGTAAGAATTTTTCAGCTTTTGATTTTAATTTATTAGTATCTTTAGCTGTTTCTATCTCTTCTTTAATATCTTCATCATCCCAACCCTGAACTTTCAAGAATTGTTTAACAATTTGTTCTTGACCTTCTTCAGTTTCTACATCAAAGTTACTAACTTCTTCTACTTTTGATATTGCATTTAATAGTGGAAGTATATCTTGACCACCATCTTCAGCATATCTAAGAATTGCTTGAACTTGAGGACTAAATGATTCTATTTTTTCTTTCCAAACATCTGAAAAACCAGATTTTTTAGCTTCTTGAATATTTAATCTTACTAATTCTTTAGCTTCATCAAGAGATTTTATTTCTCCACCATCTTCAAAACCTATTAGATCTCCAGAAGAAATAAGATCAGTTAAAGCAGTTATAAAATCTGATTTTTTATCCTCAGATTTAACAATTGTTTTAACTTCTTTACTTTCTGTTTTAGTCTCCTTAATTTCTTCTTTATCTTCAACTTTAAATTCTTTCTCTAAATCAGTCCATTTAAAGTCTTCATCAACAGGAGTCTTAAAATTTTCAAGTTTCTTGTCTTCTTTCTTTTCTTCTGATTTTTCTTCAGTTTCTTTCTTTTCTTCAGTCTCTTTTGGAACTATTACACTATCTGCCTTTCCTGACAATATTGCTGATAGTTCATCTTGAGAGATTGGTGTAACTTCTGTTTGAGCCATAAAATGCTTTTGGTTTAGTATATAAATAAATTATTTTAATCAATCTACCAAATTTAATTTTTAAAATTAGTTAAATTTAATGAATGTAACTCTATTATTTTTTCTTCTTTGCGGTTTGTTTCTTCTTTAATTCAGCAGCTGTTTTATTTTCTTTAGCTATTTTATATTGTTGATCAGCTTTATATTTTTCCATTTGAAGTTTTTTCTGAGCTAATTCAATATTATCTTTATGAGTTTTTTCATCAAGTTCCATTTTTTTATGTTTAATAACCAAATCTTGATTATCTAAACCCTGAGCATGTAAGAATTTATCTACTTCAAGAGCATCTGGTATGGAATTATCATCTATATCTGTATCTTTAGCAAAACCCATAGCTTTAATTTCAGCTTCATATATTTTAGCTTGAAGTTCTCTTTCTCTCCAATAATCATCATGAGCAAGTTGTTTTTCTTGTTGTTCAGCTAAGAATTGTTGTTCTTGTTGCTGAAGCTGAGTTTCTTGATCTTGTTGAGCTTGAGCTTGCTGCATTCTCTTATCATCAGCTTCCTTAAGTTTAGATATAATTTCTGCAGGACTATTAAGACTCATCATTTGAGCTATTTCATATAAAGTACCACCAGCTGTATTATTCTGTTCAGCTAATTGATGTAATTTTTCTACTAAAGCTTTAATATTAGCTTTACTCATTGCATATATTTGATAATCTCTAAGTAAAAGATTATCCATTTCAATATGAAACCATTCAGTCTGTTCTTCTCTATTAAGATATGTAATTGTAGATTTACCTTCTGTTCTTATTTTCTCTGCAGTTACATATTGAGCAGCTTCAAGCATCATTTGTCTAACTCTTGGCATTAACTGATTTACATACTGATCAAAATATTTCTCAGTTTGAGCATAAGAATTATTTACAGCTTGTTGTACACCAGTAGCTGATTCACTAGCTGCTACAGATCCAAGACGTTGAGGAGTAATACCAACAATTGAGAAAGCTTCATTTTTAAAATACTCAGCTAATTTTAATCTAGATACTATTTGTTCTGTTTTAGATAAATCAACTTGTTGGAAATGTTGAAAACTTGTAGTAGGTTGTTCAGTATTTTGAGCTGAAGGATCAATAGGTGCAAGTTGGTAATCTTTCATCACTTGCAAGAATTTAGAATAATTATGTTTACCCCATGATCCACCAAGAGAATTTCTTGGAATCATATTAGGATCTAATACAAATACATTTCCTATTTCATCAGCAAGCATATCCATAATCTGATTGTTAACAATATTAAAACCTATTTGATTAGATTTCATTTTATCAACAAGACCATTACTTACTGAATTTCTTTCTGAGAATATTCTACCTTCTACAGGTAATTTAGTTCCATATAAAGATGATTGTCCTTTAAATTGAAATGGTAATGGTTCTACTTTAATATAAATAGGATCAAATCCAATACCTTTACTTTGAAAAAAACTTGTATTATTAGGTCCTATTTTAATACCTCTCCATATCTGATTAATCCATAACCAATCAATATGTTCGCCTGATATAAGATTATCTGCCTGCTCTTTATTTACAAGAGATTTATCATATTTAGGTTTATCTGTTACTTTATATGTTTCATCTACAATTTCTTTAGTAAGAATACCATCATCTGTTATTCTGGTAAGATCTCCGACTTTTCTTTGACTTTTCCAATAAGCAGTAGTAACTCTTACCATATTTTGATTTTGAAACATATCAGTTCCAAAAGTAGACATTCTATTCCAATTAAGTCCACTTATATCAGTCTGCATAGCTTTCATACTAAGATACTGATCAGCATAAATACTGTTTTTACTTTGTTGATCGTATGTTTTAGATGCATCCCAGAACTTAGTAGGATCATTTCTTTCCATATCAGTTCTTGCACCAAATGCAGTACCTATTAATTGAGATTGAGCTTCTTTGAGTTGTTCTAGTTGATCTGGAGTCATTCTACTACCATACATATCTATAACATCCGGTATAGACATCATGAGTATTCGACCAACATAATTACCTTCACTTATATATTTTACATCTGGAGATTTATGATAAAATGTATTTAAAGGATTCCAAATCTCTGGTTGATAATTTAATCCTTCAATATCTATATGCCAAAAACATCGATCTGCAACAAGAGAATCACGAAAACCTTCACATTCTTTCTCATACATTTTAAATAGTTCATTTTCTGATTCTATTGTATGTTGAGCCCATTCTTCAGCTATACCTCTATAAGTTTTAAATTTAGTTTGAGCTTCAGCCATTTGCTGAGCTAATTCTATTTGTTTTTGACCTTCTTCGCTACTAACTTCAATTCCTTGAGATTCTAATTGTGTTGTTATTTTTTCTATAGCATTTTGAGTAAGTATCTGAGTGAGTAAATTTAATTTATAGTTTAATGCTTCATTCTGAGAGAATTCATCTACAGCTTTAACTATAATTCTATTATCTCTTTTAGAAAATTCTCCCTCAAGTACATGAATAACATTAGGTATAATTGGATAGAATTTAAGACTAAAAGGAGAATTTGTTTCATTAGTTAAAATACCAACTAAATCTTTAAATTCATTTGTATCATCTAATATATAATCTGTTCTATTTATTACACCATTGGCTAGATCATAATTCTTTCTTAATTTAACATTATTATGTGCTACTTGCTGAAGTCCTATATATTCTAACCAATCCATATTCCACTTTCTCCAGTCTTCGTCTTTTTCATCTATTGAAAGCATTTGATATGGAGAAGCATTATATAACTGTCTTTTATCTACATCAGTTGTATAGCCAGTAAGAAGTTGTCTAGCAGTTAATACAATTGCATCAGTTGTTTTCTTTTTTTGTGCCATTATACGTAATTTTTAAAGTATGTTCGTTTTATTTTATTTTCTAAAGGTATTGAATTTTCGTAACCATAATTCCTAAAAAAAGATTTCTTCACTTCATAATCAATTTTTGGTTCTTCTTTTTTGGTTTCGTCTATTCTTAATATACCCAAATTAGATTTTTTATAGGCTTTCATAAGAGCAAGACCGGCTGCAAATGCAATAAATCTATCAACATTTAATTTATCATGATACTGACGTAATTCTTCTAGTAACATTAAATCTGGTATTCTTTCTATACCATAAATTGTTTTAACAACTTCATCTGTACCTTTCTTTTTTATTTGATCTAATTTCTCAGATATATATTCAAAAACTATATCTATAAAATATCCTCTAATAGTCTCGTTGGTTTTAAATCCATAAGGACAATATACATTAAGATTAGTTTTTAATTCACTTACAAATGATAATTGATCTTTGGTTGCAAGATGTTTTTGCAATCCTCTTTCTTGCATATGATTAATAAATGACATTACGTTGTTTTCTACAGCAGCTAATGCATTATACCAAACAAGTAACATCTCAGCTATTTTATTGGTATTTTTTAAATCATCATAACGTCCTACATATGATGCTACAATCTTATATCCATCTACTTTAAGTTTTTGTTCTCCTTTCTCTTCGTAGATTCTTTCAGTAAGATTTCTAAATATATAAATTGAAAATAAAGATGTTGATGTAGTTGTTTTACCTATCATAACAGGGTCAATTCCAGCAAAATAGGTCATCCATTTTGGATTAGGTTCCGGATATTCATAAACTATTACTGTACCTTTTTTATTGTCTTTCTCACTTACTGGAAAATGTTGTATAGGTAAATCATCTGTAATTCTTGGAATTATATTTCCATTAGAATCATATTCTAATGTAACAGATGTACCATAATTGTTTTTTTCTTTAATTCTTTCTTGTTGTTTAAGAATAAGATCTTGTGGAAATACAGATTCAGCTCTCCAAGCGAAAGCCTCATTTAAATTAAAAGGATGCTGAGATACATACATTCTATAACCTTCAGGAGGCATAGTTTCTTTAATACGTTCTCTTTCTTGTATACACCAATCTTTACTACCAACATTAGGATCTATATTAGGATACTCATCTATGTGTTGTTTAAGCCATTCACTTTCTTCTTCTGTAGGAGTATTTATAATTGAATTACCATTCTTATCTATATAAGGTGGCATACTCCAATATTCAGGTACAAAAAAACATATATCTTCTGAGCCACCTTCATTTTCAAAATCGTTCTTTACTGGAAGTATATTAAAACCATTTGGTTTAAAGGCCATTGCTTTTAGATCCTCACATTGTTCAAGTTCACCTACTGAACCTCCAGCCATAAACATACCTGTTGTTAAAGCACCTAATTTTAATGCAGGATCAATATAACCAAACGTTTTAATCATAGTTTTGGTAATACCTGCTTCTTCATAATAAAATTTATTATTTTTACCACCAACACCTTTAGATGCACTGGCTTTCATATTAAGCCCTTTTAAAATAGAACTATTACCAACATAAGATTTTCTACCTCCTTTCTTAACTTCCCAACGCTGTTGCCAATTTAATGTTTTATCTGGATTAAATGGACGATACCATGCTGTATGAGTATTTAAGAATGTTCTATATTCTTCCATAATAGCCCAATCAGCTATAAGATATTCTTCGTCATATGCTGCTACTTTGTTGATAAAACCTGTTTCAAACCAAATATCATTAAGAAGTATTGCTAAATGTTGAAATGTAGAACCCCATTGACGTTTTTTAACTATTACACTATATTTATATTCTAATTCACAAAGTATTTCATATAGAAAAAAATAATATTGACTATCCCAAATATTTGGAAATACAAGTTTATTAATCCTTTTATCATTAATTGGAAGATAATTTAACCAAAAATAATAATATCTAGTTAAATAGAAATCATCTACAATAACTCCTTCTGTACACTTTTCCTTCTCGAAATTCCAATGAGCTACATAATCTGCAGATCTTGTAACCATATTAAGATCATAAGATCCATCTCTTTCATATTTAGAAGCTTCTTGTCTCCAAGCCCAGATATTTTTTAATTTTAACTCTCCAGGTTTTTTGAATTTACTCCATACAAATTTTTTAAACTCTTCTCTTGTTTCAAAGTTAGTATAAGTCCATTCTTTGGTTTCACTATTAAATGTTGGTACTGATTTATATATCATACAATATTTGATTCTTTAATTGCTGCTTGTACTAGTCCTTTTTTATCTGAGATAAAATATACCCATTCTTTACTAACTTCGTTAAAATATATCCTAAATATATTACCTGAATGCCCATTTCTATTTTTTATTTTGTCTCCTATTTGATATTTTGGTTCTGTCATTAAATTTAAATTTTTCTATATTCCAACCTTTACCATTCATTGGATTATCATATACTCTTATGTCATCACTATAGTAATGTAATATTTTACCTCCATCATGTCTTACTATCCACACAGTATTTGTATTAATTCCATAATCTATTACTATAATTGCTTCTCCATCACCATTAGGAGTATTAACATCTATAGTTGGATTTAATTGTAACATCATTTACTTACTATTTGATGTTTAAGAACTTCTAATGAACTATTACGTAATACATTAGAACCTCCACTAAATAGTTCATTATAATGATCTCTATGAACCGCCTCCCATTTATTTCTGAATGGATTAAAATGAAATATCCATCCGTATAATTTATCCTTTCTTAACATATTGGTTTTCTTATTTATTGCTTCTTGTTCTAAATCTTGATATGTTTCCATTACATTTGATCATAAGAGATATCCTGACCACCACGTGAGGTTGTAGAATTCTCTTCTTTAAAAGCTTTATATCTAGCTTCAAAAGACTTACAGATATTATCATATTTCTCAGCAGTTCTAAGAATATCACCTATATTACCATCTCTACCATCTGTAATTTGCATTTGTCTCATATATTTACCTAATTTTTCTAGAGCTATTTTAATTGAAAGATAAGCATAATATGTTGTAGTTTCATACATTTTCTTTGTTAGTTCTAATCCCTTATAAATAAGTTCTTCTTCTACTGAAAATTTGCCTCCAACTTCTTTAAGTATTAAAGTTTCTTTATCAGCTTCTGGAGTATTCGCAAATGGATTATCTCTATCATCTAAAGATGACATATAGTGAAAAAATGCAAATATCCTGTTATAATCTTCAGGATATTCTTCTATTATTTTTCTAAAAGTTTCAATGGTATAACAATGCTCTGTAGCTTTTACTTTACCACCTTCAATATCGAATAATCTTATTGCCATTATATATCTTTATTTTTCCAATATTCCAATCCTACTTTTATTTCATCTTGTAAATTTGGAACAATGTATTGGTTTATGGTTTCTATATTAAATGTTTCTGCCTCTTTATTATATTCTCCAACTATATGTTCTATTTTAAGATTACCTATTTCTAAATCTCTATTATGAGATTTTATTAAATAAGCATATAAATTTAACTGAAGAGCATAATGATTAAAATTACAATCTTGTAGATTATTAAATGGAAAAGACATCATTTGATGTTGACCTTTCCAATCTGTAAATGATTCTAATTTAATCTCCTTACTTGTTTTATAATCTTTAATATTGATTTTACCACTCTTAGTAATTTCAACATAATCAGCTTGACCAGCAATACGGTAACGATCAGACCAAACAATAAGTTCCGGATAAACACCTGGTTCTAATTTTAAAGAATTATTAACTTTATCTCCATCTACATATTCTGGAGGATATATAAAATGTACTTCATTTTCTATCATAATATCTTTAGAACTTAATAGTTCTTCTTCTTTCATTTTATGATAAGCAATACCTTTTTCTATTGCTTCTGCACCAAGTTTATCCCATTCTTCAAGTACTTCTTCTAAAGTTTTTTTATTTTTCTTAGCATATTTAGTACCTATTTTAATTCTATCAAAAGGTTTACAAAACTTTTTAATAAAAGATGTTCCACTTATATAAATATCTCCCTCAGTGGACATGTATGTATGATTCTTTTCTTTAAATGTCATCGTCTGTTGGTTTAAATCCTACTCCTATTCTTATTTCTGATTGAAGTACTTGTTTAATTTCTTCTACATTATGCGCAACAACATAAAATTTACCTATTGATTTATTATATATTTCACTTCTAGACTTATTTATTTCACCTTTTGATCCTATAAACTGTCCATACATTGAAATATCTCTTTTATCCATCCATTTTCTAAGATAAATTTCTTTAATAAATTCATCTTTTTCTTCTTTTACCTTATTTCCATAATTGTCTTTAACAAATTTACCATTAATTTTTAAATCTCTTCTAAGAGTTTTAAAAACTGGTTCTACTACAAAAAATTCTATTTGATTATAGCTTGTTCTTGGTTTCATTCTCTTCAATTTGACTTTTAATCATTTTTTCATCTTGATCAGAAGTTACTGCGAGCCATTTTTTCTTAGGACAATCAGTAGATAAGCTTCTCAATTTAATACTCAATGAACAACCACAACCACCTAGCTTTACATTACAACAAGGTTGTGTACCTTTTAAAGAACAGCCAGTTCCAACAGTATCATAACATTCACAATCTTTGCAGATCTTTAATCTTTCTTCATAGATTTCTTCAACATGTTCTTTTTTGAACATCTTATTTCTAAGACCTTCCCATATTTTACTTCTGTTCTGAAATATTTCTGATATTTTGATTTTGTTCATTCTTGAATTGATTTCTTTGTTCTATTATTTCTTCCCATTCTTTTAATAATTTCACAAGTTTGGTTATCTTATCTGTTATTCTGGCTATTAGTTTTTCTTTATCTTTATCTGATAAATTTGGATTCTTTCTTATAACACTTATTTCTTTTCTAAGATAATCTACATATTTTTGACCTTTTATTTTTCTAAACTTCCAGACTCCTAATTTATACATATAGATTTCTCTATTCTTAAAATCTGAAATTCTTTCATTTAAATCTCCCCAAGTAAAGGATCCTATTTTTTCAACAAGTTCTAGATTAAGATTATATTTTTCTGCTACAGTCTTATATATATTCTTATGGTTGGGTATTATCATAGTATACTTGGTAGTTAAATATTAAATCATCTTCTATTGCTGGTAGAAATTTTGGATTTATTCTTCTATTACCTCTCGTCTTTAATAAAATGTTATATTTAGTTGATTTAGCTACAGAATTACGAACTGTTTGTTCAGATTTATAATAACCTTTATCAACACAATTTTGGAAGGTATCTTTATTATAACCATTTTGGTAGATCTCTATTATTACATCAATATCTCCAAGGGATAATTTAATACCTTCCTCCATTGTGACCGCCAATAGGTGCAATTTTAAGGCATCCTCTTTACACGGAAATTTCAATATGGTTTTTACTAAACTAGGCATTATTGGTTTCTATTTGCTTTATTCAAAGCTATTTGTTCTCTGTTTTCTTCTAAAATTTCTAAACGTAAATCTATTTGTTTCTTCTGAATATCCAATTGTTTCTTTTGATATTTAAGGGCTTCTATTTCAAGTTCTACTTGTTTTTCTAAATAGTACTCCTCATTTAATGATACATTCATAATGATTTATTTATAATTAATATATAAAATTTATTTTACTTTACCAATTAATTTTTAAAATTAATTACTTATTTCTATTTTTAGCAAAATCTCTAAGAATTGAAAGAGAATACTGATCCATATTATTAAGATAATTTATTTTCCATTTAAATACTGGAGGATTTACTTCTGTATCTATTTCTATAACTTCATCTCTATGACCTTTCATTGAGATAGCTGGAAATTTAATTAATTCTTTTATTATTTCTTCTTTAGTAAGTAAAATCTGTTTTTCATGATTTTCTCCACCAAATGTATATAATTTATTAGCTTTTATTATATTCGCCACTTTCTAATTCTTTACCAAACGCAAGTGTAAGAAATATAAATCCAATCTGAAATTCACTATATGAGAAATTTTTACAATCTTGTAAAGTTCTATCAGTACAAGCAACATATTCACCTTCACAATATGATAATCCTAATAAAGAATTTAATCCATCTAAAAACGTTATATCTAATCTAATATAGAACCAGTTAAACTGTAGTAATTTAATTCGCATGATTTTCTAATATTTTATATTTATCTAATTCTAAACATATTAACAAAAATGAATACACATTTAAATCTATCATTGAGTCTTTAATAGATTCATTTTCTGGTTCTTTTATAGAATTTAAAAGTACCCCTAGTCTAGCTACTTTAGTTGCGATAAGAGATAAACAATTAATCTCCGGACTAAGTCCACATATGGATCCTGCCAATTTAAAATTAGATAGTACATCTTCATTTGCATAATCATTACCTTTTTTCTGTAAAATCTCTCTAGCTTTCTTCGTAATTTCATCGAATATCTTTAATTGTTGTTCTCTTGTCATTAATATGGAATTTTTGGTGGTATTTGTTTTATATATTCTTTTAATTCTTCTAATGTTAATTCTGTATATACTATAGCTGAATCAGTTTCTAATTTCTTAATTTTAATATAATTAAGAGTATGTAAAATTTCTGCTAATTCATTTGTAACTATATAATATTTATTCATTTGTGTTTAATTTGAGTTTCTATTTCTAATGCAAGTTCTGGATTATCAAGTAAAAGTTTACGTATTGAATCACGACCTTGTCCTATCTTGGCTTCTTTATATGAATACCATGAACCTGATTTAGTTAATATTTCTTTATCTACTCCTATATCTACAATTTCTCCTACTTTATCTATTCCAGTTCCATATAAAATATCAAATTTAGTTGTTAAAAATGGTGGAGCTACTTTATTTTTAATAACTTTAACTGTAGTTTCATTACCAATTTTAATCTCTCCATTCATCACTGAGTTAGCTGTAGTTATACTTCTGCGTACATCAAGTCTAACTGTAGCATAGAATTTCAGTGCATTGCCACCAGTAGTAGTTTCAGGATTACCAAACATTACACCAATTTTTTCACGTAATTGATTAATAAAAATTACACAAGTATTAGTTTTAGAAATAGTAGCTGTCATTTTACGTAAAGCTTGACTCATAAGTCTAGCATGTAGGCCCATTTTAGAATCTCCCATTTCTCCTTCCAATTCAGCTTTAGGTACAAGTGCAGCAACTGAATCTATAACTACAAGATCAAATGCACCTGAAGCTATTAATCTATCTGCAATTTCTAAAGCTTGTTCACCATAATCTGGTTGACAAAGTTCTACTTCATCTATATTAACTCCAAGATTTGCTGCATACTCTCTATCAAATGCATGTTCAACATCTATAAAGGCACATATACCACCTTGTTTCTGACATTCAGCCATAGCATGAATAGCTATTGTAGTCTTACCAGAAGATTCTGGACCATAAATTTCTATTACTCTACCCTTAGGTAAACCATTTACCCCAAGAGCCATATCAAGTCCTAATGAACCTGTAGATATAACATCTAATTCTTCTGGTTTCTCTCCAAGAGATATAAGTGAACCTTTTCCAAAATCTTTATTGATCTTTTCTTTAAGTTCTTTAATTGCTTTTAATTTTTCTTCTTTATTCATTGGTTTTATTTTAAAATTAACGCTGTAGCTGCAACTCCTACTCCAAATAATCCTAATCTTTCAAGCCATCTAGCCTTTGGTTTTGGTTTATAAATAATAGAATTCATTCCATTCACATGAACATACTTATTACTATTCTTAACAAATATTTCCATTTTTCTTTTCTGAAATATATGAAATTTCTTATTTATATCTCGTTTAAACCAACCTCCAGTTTCTACTACAATTATATCTTGTTTATTTGGAAATATAACAGAATCTATCACAAATTTATCTTTTTTTACTGTACCTCCAAATTGAAAGTCTTTATTCTGATTACTATCTATAGAAACTTGTTTAGGTACTTTTATATAATTAGTATCGTAATAAGCTATTACATCAGCACAAGCTTTCTCTACACTATCAGAGAATCTTTTTCTTTCTTCTTTATCTACATAAGCTACTTCTACTGAATCTATTCTGGTAGATGATTTAATACGAATAAGAGCATCAATTTGTTTAATACGTTTCTCTTCACTTTTCTTTAAATCAAATACGTCCAAAGCTAATTTTTTTAAAGCTTCTTGATCATCAGTTATAATAACTTGCTGTTTTACTATAGTATCTCCTTGCTTATTTACAGTCTTAACTAACTCTTGATTAGCTAAAGTCATACTATCTATGGTTGCTCTATTAGCAGATAATTGATTTCTTCTGCAACTATCTACTGAGAAAAGAGTTATTATTAATCCTATAATTATTCCAACTCCTATAATATTTTTAATTGTGAAATATTTTTTTATATTCATTATTCTTTGGTTTTATCTACTACTTCAAAGTCACTGAAATGTGTAGCAAGTAATTCTGTTACATTATGTTTCTGAGTATAAGTTTCTGATGTAGCAATTGGTTCTCCATTAGCTGCTACTAATATAAATCTATATTGACCTTTTAGTTTACCGTGACTTACTCTTTTAATTACTGCTTTTTTCATATTTGTTCGTTGTTTTTAATTAATTTATTTCTTTTCAAATTATAAGCATAATCAAATACACTTGCTGTAGTTATGAAATGACTTAACTCTTCTACCCATATATCAAGTTCTGTATATGGTAGTTGGACTTTAAGTCCCCCAAACGTATTAATTTTTATTGGATACTGTTTTAATGTACTACATACTATCTGAAATAATTCTCTTGAAGGTACCAAAATATCATAATCTTTTGGATGTGCTTCATGAATTAAGATATCTCTAATTGAACTTCCAACTAACCATCCTTCTGATATAAAAAGAACATTCTTAATTTCTTCTGGTAAGTTACTATATAGTCTTTTTATGTTTGTCATGATGCAAAGGTACGACAAACATTTTAATTTACCAAATTAATTATGTCTTTTTTTATTCTTTTTTTCTAAAAACTTTTCAATTTTTTCCATAGTATGTACACAAATAACTTGATAGTGTGGCTCTGGATCTGAAGAGTACCAACATTTAGATACTCCCATATCTTTAGCAAATCTATTTAATTCATCTATCGATCTAGCTTTTATATGACATCCTTCTATTCTAATAGTCATTATTAATGATTGTATTCATATTCTAATATCTTACCAATTAATCCACTTCTATGATTTTCTTTAAGACTAATCCATTTAATTTCTGGAATAGCTTTAGATAATTCAATAGCATAAGAAAGTCCAGTATAGTCATCTTTAATATCACGCTGTTCGTTATCCCCGTTTATGATTATTTTACCGGATTTACCTAAGCGAGTTAATAGTGCAAGAATCTCATGTCTGGTAAGATTCTGAGCTTCTTCTACTATTAGTAAATCATCTATAGTTTTGCCACGAATAAATTGTACAGGTAAAGCTTTAACCTTACCTTGTTTCACTATTTCATCTATTATTATCTTATCAGTACATTTATATAAATTATCTCTAAAGCCTTCTAAGTATGGATTGAATTTTTCTTCAAGAGATCCTGGTAAATAACCCAAACTTTTACCTACTTCTATCGCTGCTCTAGTTACAAATACTTCTTCTACTTGTTTTTTATTTATAAAATCAAGAGCGGCTTGAGCACAAACTAATGATTTACCTGTACCTGCTACTCCTGTAACTATTACTATTTGATTATCCATTATAAGAGACTTAGCCTCTCTTTGTTCTGCATTAAGTTCAACATCGTATTTAATCTCTTTTTTTCTAATTCTATTTTCTTTGTTCATGCTTTGTTTTTAGTACAATATAACTCTTTTTTATGAATAATCAAAATTACTTATTATTTACTTCTATATAAAAATCATCACTTACTTTCCAAGCTTCTCCTGCCCACATATGTGTATCATCTGAATTACCACTTCCAAAATTACAAGCCCATAATTCATTATCTCTTATAAATAACCAACCATTGTTATCTATAATTTCTTCGTTTGTTTCTTTATCTCTATATATTATTTTCATTTCTTTCTTAAATTTTTTTCTGCTTCTTCTTTAAGTACTTTATTAAATAAATTAACTCCACCTTCGCCAGTAATAACACCCCCAGGTAGTCTATATAATCCATTACCGAGGTCTCTTATAAACAAATCATCTATTTCTTTTTGTGACATTTTACCATAAATTTCATCCATGGTTTTCTCAATGTCTTCTATTGTTATTTTTTTATTTTTTATCTTTTATATATTTGTATATCATACTGAGATTTATTACTTTTTATTCTTTCAAGAAACTCCTTTACTTTATCACCTGTAGTTTCAAAATGTGCACCAGCATAATTATCTCTACAGGATTGTACATAATATTTTTTATCATCTTCAATTACTAAATAATTATTAGTAATATCAATTTCTGTAGTTATTGTTAATTTTATCATACTACAAAGGTACTACTCTTTTATTAATTTTCCAAATTAATTGGTAATTATTTTAAAAATATTTTTGAGTAAAATTTTTGGTGTTTATGAGGTGAGTGAGTAAGTACCCTCAAATTGACCCCACCCTAATGTAGCGATTGTGGAGTACCCCCTTGTCTTGCACAATCAATGAAACTTATATTCAATTAATAACAATAATTCTAAACGTTTAAACACAAAGTTTTATGTTAAAAGCAACACTTAACGGTAAGTATCGTAAATCAACTGGACAAGTGGTTTACACTTACACAGTAGCAGGCACAGCAAAGGAGCTTGCAGCTTACAAAGCAGCACAGGCAGATGCCATCGGTAAAGCTGTTGAAGACCTCACACTGTCAGCCTCGGGTCAGCCGTTATTCTGGTTTGTACCTAATCTGGCACAAGGCAGAGTAGCGCAGAAGACCTTCAACCTTACAATCACCGTGAACAACAGAATCGTGATTGACGACACAAATGAAAGTGTCGCCATGGATATCGAAGATGCTGCACAAATCAGAGCTGCACGTAACGCCAAATTGGGTGAGCATGCTGCAATGGTTATGTTGGGACAGGCTTCCAACACACGGACTGTAGCAGCACCTGCAGCACCTGCAGAAAAGCCAGCTGAACCACTCGAACCAGCAGCTGATGAAGTAGAAGCAGCAGCAGCCATATTACAGAACGCAGGAGCAGGAGCAGAAGGTGAAGAAGACCTCGGTACGTAAAAGACCAAGCATGAGATTGTAGCGGAGAACACAGCGTAGAAATGCGTTGTGTTCTTGTTTTTCATGCCTTTACTTTTATAGTACTATTCTGTTAGGTTATTTGTCCTTTAAAATAAGTATTATCCAAAGCTTTTAATATTAATATCCTGTAAGTCCTAAAGGCATGTGCTATTAGATATATGATAAAGATATGTTTAAGTAAGTATTAATATTAAGCTTTTAAATGAATTAATTAACCTCTGACACATTAAATTAAAAGTCTATTAGTCTCATGCTAGTAGATAATTGACTGTCCAAAGCATCTAATAAGAGCCGGCTGTATGGCCGGAGTTCTATTAGATTGCTGCGGATAGTGTTTTAAACCTCTAACTATGAACAAATTATTTACACGGATATCAATTTGGTGTGGCTCTTTATTATGGATATCAATATATTGGGGATATATATTTCCATTTATGTTAACAACTCATCAAAATATGCCAATGTATACTCATATTATGTATAATGTATGGATATTTTTATTATTAACAGCATTAATATGGCTAATAACAAGGCTATTTGAGTAAATATAACACTAAAACATTAGTTTTTCATCAAAATAAAGGTGTGTGAGGATGATATTACACCCTTCAATAACCAAAGGTTACTGATGAGACTTAAATAGTCGAAACATATTATATGTCTAACCTAAACTTATTTTATGACCATTAATGACCTCACTGAAGAACAGACTCAACAGAGAATAGATGAGATTGATAAAGAACTGTTAGAAATAAAAGCTCTTAAACAATCTAATCGTGTTACTGCTGAGGATATTGAAGATATATCTGATAACTATCAGTATAATCTTGAATGGAACTATCTTGTTGATGAATTACAAGCTGAAAGAAATGAGCTTATTCAACATAGAAATAGTTTTCATTTTGTAGAAGATTGATCTCTTTAGGTTAGCTTGGGGTAGTAATATCCTGGGCTAATCTTTATTTATTACTAAGTATAAAATTATCAACTTTATAACTAAATGAATCAAAAGCAATGGAAAAGATAACTAGAAGAATATATAGAGAAGAATACAGAGGTGTTCTTGTTACATCTATGATAAGAGCACTTAAAAGTCGTGAAATTAATCCTCATCTTAATATTGAAGAAAAGAACAAACTAAGTATAATTCATAATCAGTATAAACAAGAAGGTAGTATAAATGGTACACAAATGAACTTAGTGTATCTGTATTATTACAATTTTGTTATGCATGGTTATAGACATAAAATTAAATAATCCACAGCTTATGAATATCACAGATTTATTTTATTGTATTAAACATAGCCCAGATTATTGGGATAGATATTGTTATTTTAATGGTAGATTATTTGTAAAAGGATTTGCTATTATTAATCAATATATATCTATAAATGATGCTATTATGATAGAATATTCATTTAATTAAATCATATCTTATGAACTTCCATTTATTACCTCAACAAATACAACAAGAGATAATTGATTTCAGAAAGAACCATAAAGAGAAATTTATTGAAATATCAGGTCATAATCTTGTATTAACAGATCTAAATGCATCAGATATTATCAAAATATTAGAACTGTGTGATGGTTGGATAGAGAAATCCACCACATTTAAAGCTGGACAATTTATAGTATCAAGTATATGGATAGAAAACAATATGCTGATGATATTCCAAGCTAATAATGATGATGAGAGAGAGTATTCTGGAAAGAACAGAGAGTACATTATATTTCCAAAACTTAAAAGTATATTTTAAATGGCAACATTCTTAATAGTCTTATGGATAGTTGGATGGATAATATCTATTCCATTTAACCTAAGATGGTACAAAAGAGAATTTGGAACAGTGACAAATGGAGATGTAATAATGTCTATTTTCATGTGTTCAGTATTTTGGTGGTTTATATTCATTTTTATGCTATTTGAATATATATCTCTTAATGACTGGTTTAATAAATCAATAAAATGATTACAAAACTAAAGAAAATCACATTTATCATACTTGGATTAAGTTTATATATTACAGGATCATATTTATTAGCCACATTTGTTAAATCTCATGAATCTGAGCCTCAACCGTTCTGGTTTCATTTAATAATGAGTTTATTAGCATGTGCACTAATATGCATGTTAGTCTATTTAATATATACATTTATCAAAGATAATTAAATTCAATACTTATGCCATATCAAGAAATACCAGAAGAAGAATGGAAAAGTGGAAAAACTAACGGTATAAATGGATTACCTATAAAATATGTTGATCCACCTAATCAAAGAGCTATAGCATTAGCATGGTGGAGAGGTTTATCTGAAACTGATAAAGAGAAGTATTGGAAACAAACCAAAATCATGCCAAATTGGACATTACAAATGGTAGATGCATCTACATCAACTATTAGTATGATTCATATAATAATAAGTCCACAAAATTAAATATTATGAAACTAATACCAGAAAAAGGAGATAAAGTATTTCTTAAATCAGAAGAAGAATTACTTAAATTATCACGTACACTTTTGTGGTATATGACTGACTCCAATAGAATTCAAATAGCTAAAAGCTATGGTAATAAAATAGTTATATGTAATGGCACAGAAATTAAATATAATTATTTTTTTACAAAGGAGGGACCAACACTTCATTTTGATATGATTAACATTAAACGTACAGTAAACGAAATTAATGTTTAATAATTTTTTTAAAGTTCATTTTATGAAATATCATTATGAAGTTTGGCAAGATAATAAGTGTGTATTATCTAGTCAATTAAGACAAGATTTTGAGGGCTACGGATCACACGAAATTGCATATCAAATGGGTGACTTAGCAGCAGAAGAAAATAGTCTTACAAACTATACTGTTAAAGTAATACCTATAGAACAAAATAAAGATTAAACTTTTTAAAAACATAACAATCACTTTTTAAACTTAAATGAGATGACAAAGTTAACAATTAAAGGCCTGCAAGAAGTATGTAATCAAAAGCAAATCAAATATCCTCCAAAACAAAAAGGAGAGACAGCCGATGACTACAAAGCTAAATTGGAGGCGCTGATCAACAAAAAAGAAACCAAGGCTATAACTGGAAAATCTTTTGCCGGTGAGTATTAATTATGGTACGTTAAGGGAGATGATTTATAAATCTCCCTTAGCCTTACATTCGTTAACCGACAAAAAGCTTATTGCTATTGCCAAGGCATACCTACCTTATAGCACTGGAATCGAAGTTGAATGTTGTTGGAATTGCGATCTTACAGAACAATTACAACCATTAAATATACCATATTTAATGCATTATTATCATGATTCAATGGAGAAAAGATTCAGAATACCTCCAGGTATAAAAGGTATGATTTGTTTATATCACATTTCAGAATGGCTTAAAACTCATTGTGGATTAAATGATCGAAGTGGTATTCATTACCATATTGATATGGGTGATTTTTGGGACATTCATAGTTTCATTAGTTGTCAAGATCACGATTGGATACTCAAATCGCTTGATAAATGGGGATATAAAGGTAGTTTTAATGAGAGACAAGTCAGTAGTGTAAAAGCTGGTTGGGTATCAAAAAGAGTACACACCCTTGAGTTTCGTATTGGTGAAATGACATTTGATTATGAGCTTTTAATTAAGCGTATTCTTAATTGTCAGAATATCGTACGAAGACTCAAATATACATATGGTAAAAAAAAGCCATTAATTAGACCAAAACCCAAACATAGGTCTAGAATGGAACATTATTCACCCTGGTAAGTAAATAGATCAAAAATACTTATCAACAAAAATTCAGATTATGCATTGCAGATCACCCGGAATCTAATAATTTATTATTAATATTTTACTAGATATGTTAAGAAATATATAAAAATTATTTAGAAGGGCCAGAAACATACGTCTAATTAACTATAAACGTATAAAAATGGCTATGCAACAAAACTGCAAAATTTGTTGTGATCCTCAAAGTGATATTTGCAGTATTATTATTTGAGGGTAGAAATCGGGTCAGATATCTAATGACAATTAGAATCATAAAAACCTGGCTGATTGGTTATCAGCACACACGGATCAACTTTTTAAGAGGTATTAGTGTAAGAAATTATGTATTTATAAATATATAATAAATAAAACACTAATACCTCGTTTTAATTATTAATAGTATTGACTACGATAGAACTAGTAGTTGAAGGCAAGAGCCGTGAAGCAGTACGTCCGCTCCAATATTATTTATAACTTGAAGTTGCTCCCAAATACATTATAGTCCAAACGTAGCTAAAATAAGAGCTAATCAAAGTATTTCTACGTTTATACTCTTACTGTATTTATATTCTCTTGGGGCTTATATTCTTGATTATCAATGTTATAAAGAGTAATGGTAAATTACTGAATATCTGAGAAGACGTAAGAGCTTGACGGAGTTGAGATACAAACTCATAGCACCGTATATTCATAGTGTTGATAATCAAGATATTAGTGCATACGAATAACAAAGTGAACTGTACCTCTTCGGTGCTGTCGAAAGACGCATCCACCGCTAACCTAGTACGAAAGTATAGAGGAGGCTAAGAAGAGATTATGAGGTGTTTACAGTCTACTTTTTAAATGAATTCATCCTTGATTGCTAAGAGTTTAAACTTAAAAGCTGATAAAGCATCTTTAATCAGGGTATTTTGTGTCAAAATATAGATATAGTTCGGTGGAAGATAATATTTTGGTAAGATTATTTTAAATGACAAGCACTCAGTAGAAAGCTTTTCTTAATCATATACCATAGGGAGTCCACATGAATAGAAAGTCAGCTATATTTATATTCTTTATAACTCAACCAAAATTCATGTTATGAAACAAAGACTTATTTTGGCATTTAATATGTCTGGTTTTAATCCTAACCATAAAGAAGGATTGGGAGCTGGCTTCATTTGTGGAATACTCTTCGTGTTTGATTTACCCTTTGCTCTCTTGAGTATTGTGGTAAATTTCCTGTTTAAGGCTCATATCCGTAGTATAGGAGTGGTATCTTTCAGAGAAATTTACTCCTATAAGGCCACTTTTGCTGGTATTATGGGCTTTATACTTATGTCTGTGGGTATTGGAGGATGGTTTAATCCATCTCCCGTAATGTATGGCATGGGGACATTAAGTTATCAGGAAGTTTGGATTATCATTCAAACATGTTTGGCAATCATAAATGTTACGGCTACTATATACTCACGAAGAAGAACCTAAAAAATTTCCTAAATAGACTATGCTTTATGGAACTTAGTGTACAAAATCTCAACAGAGCCAAGCATGGTGACCAATTTAGAATAACAGCTGATGGCATGGTTAATCATACTATTAGTATTCAGGAGAATTGGAATTATAATACTATTTGGTGGAATGGACAATGTTTTACTCCCGAAGCCTATATAAATCAAGTAGTAGTATTTAATGAAAGACAAATGAGATTAATCAATCCTATTTGTAATATGATAAAAGGTTAGTAATAACTAGCTCTGATTCTTAACAGATGATGCTGAAGATAAGAGCTGGTTGTGAGGTTTTCCTATCTAATTGGATTAGGTTGCTGGGTTCATCGCCAGTAAACATGAAAGGCAGATATAACCATATTTTTTAAATTTACTACTATGAATATAGAATTAAGAACAAGAGCTTTAAAATGGTGGAAATTATTAGATGCAAATCAAAAAATAGAATTCCACAAAAAATCAGGTATATTTCCACATTGGGATACTGCTCTGATAGCTGCTTCTACATCTGCAATTACAAGAATATTTCAAAAGCTTTTTGACACTTATAATGTATCTAAATCATCTAAAGGATGGATTGTATCTAATACAGAAATTAAATACTTTGTAAGAGATGAAAATCATTGGTATAAACCAGAAGATATACAAAAAGCTTTTGAAAATGGATATTTTACAGAGGGTAGAGTATTTGCTGATGGTGAAATAATAAATGCATTTATTAATATTGATTAAAAAATTAAAAGGATTGTGTAAAACCACACCTTTGATACAAGAAATAGCTGTTACTCGTTTACGGCTTATATGATATCGGCGGTGGTAGTTTAATACTACCACCAAAGATATCTCTCTAAATCACATTAAATTACTATCAGTTACTACGGGGCCGTAGTACAAAGCTATCCTATTTCTATAGGACGGCTCTATTTTAATAATAAGATTAATAGTTAAAATTGAATAAGTATGTTAGCAATTGCTTTATTTTCTTTTTTAGGTCTTATACTTACCATTAAAGATGTTATTGATAGTATGAGAAAATCTGCTATATTTGCAGTTATTTCTTTAATAGCAATAATATCATGGTGGAATGTCATTTTTTGGATAGGTTTAGTTTTACTTGTTATTTTGAGTATAATCAATGCTCTCTTACTTTGTTTATGGATATGGGCAATGGTTAAGGAACAATCTCGGTAGTCTAGTAGTGGTTGAAAAGTGGGTTATTTAACAAAAAATAGCCCACTTCATTTTATTTACCTATATAATGTAATACTACCTAGGTCTAAAGTAATTGATGATTTATGTCTTACTTTTCATATAATTTTCACATTTCTTATACCCTTCATTAAATTTTAAGCCATAAGTATCTGTAGCAATATGACATTTTCTACATAAAATGCGACCATTCTCAGTATTCCACATTTCTGGACAATTCAAAGCATCCTCTACTGATTGTATATCATAATCCTCCATAATTTTACTAAATGGATAAATATGATCACAATCTAATTTTATTTGATGAGGCTCTCCATTTCTTATACCACATATTTGACATCTATAATCATCTCTAATATAGATATTTTGTCTCCATTGATGATACTCTGCGAGTGATTTAATTAGCACAGATAATTTGGTTCTACCACCTTTCCAATTAGGGTTATTTTCACCACAAAATTCAGGTCTTTTTGGAGATTGCATATTTATTGGCATTTTTCTTTTATAGTTAGGAGAATTTCTTTTATCTCTCCATATTACATGCATTTCTCTACAACAAGTTTTACAATAATTATTTAAACCATCTACTTTTTTCTTAGATTTTGTAAATTCAGATAATTCTTTATCTATTTTACATTTACTACATATTTTCATAGATTTAATATACTAAAAATATATTAATCTACCAAATTATTTTTTAAAATGACCAGTTTTATAATAGTAATTCTATTTAATTTATTTTACATAAAATTATTTACTTGGAAGGGATATTTGAGCAGATGGAATCCTAATCATCCTCAAAGACATTTCACAATATTCTTATATTTTTATATGGCTTGGGGTATATTAAACCTCATTTTTGAATTTGTAAAACATTAAAAACCATCATGAAATCAACTTTTTTAGCTTTAATAGTTCTTGCCTTACCTATATTTTTAGGAACTTATACCATAATATTTTTAATAATAGAGAATTATAATGGATATGATTTTATAAATAGCTCTTTCAAGCTTATCTTATATTATATTGCATCTGGGATATTAGGTATATTATTAGGTAGATTTTGTGCATGGAATTTTGATCCAGATAACTGTAAAATACCAACAAATGACACCAATTGAGAAAACACTATTATGGTTTGGAATAGGACTGTTTTTATATATTACTTCAATAGCTATAAATAAAAAATGGCCTAATTTGATGCAATATGAAGATTATAACGATATTCAACTTACTATTATGCAACTTTTAGTGATAACAGTATGTGGTCCTCTATCAATATTTATAATAATTTATTTTATTAAAATATATATAAAAGATAGAAGAAATTAATTTTTTAAATTAATTTTAATTATTTTTAATACAATTAATAAAATAAATTATTAGTCAAATTTTATATTAAAATCTAAATTTATGATAATATTTTGGATGTTTATAGCATGTGCTATTCTTTCTCTTATTGTATCCGGTATACAATATGAAAGTGATCAAAATACAAAATCTACTATATACTTTTTGTTATGTTTAATGTTTTTAATAATAGCTGGACTTGTTTATCCATATAATTAAAATTCTTATGAAACAGGATATAAGTACAAAACCAAAATCCCAAATAATTAAAACTCATTATGGAACTCCTGCTCAAATAAGGTCAGAATTTAAATTTCAAAATCTTCAGGATTATATACCTGATTTTAAAGCATCAATTTTACAAACCCAAAAAAGTCTTAATCCATCATGACTAGTTTTTATATTATGACTAGAAATGGTCAATTTATTCGAAGTAAAGATACTCCTAATCAATGTGTAAAAGTTGGTAAGCAAATATATGAGTATGAAATAAAACTACTTTTTTATGATAATATAGAACTTGATAAGAATGGATTTATTGTAAAACATGAAGAAATTGATGAAATAATTCAAAAATTAAACTTATCGGGTAGTTGTGAAGAAATGCATAAAACATTGTCAAAAGCAATTTCTCAATTTTTTCAATTCAAATTGATAGGATATAAAGCTATAATTAAACCACCTCTCTATAAAAATGAAGTATTAATTGCCTCCCTTGATTACTGCTGGGTAAATAATCCTATTCTATTACCACTGTTAAAATAGTTCTTATGAAAAAAAATTTTACTTTTCTTCAATTATTTTCATTAATTGATGGAAGATTATCAAATACTATTGATGATGTATATGATATATTAAATCATGTATGTGATACTGAATTAATGACCCATCATTTGCCGACAGCTTTCAAATACATTAAATTAAAAAATCCAAAATGGTTTCAGGAACAAACTCAGAGATTAAATACTATAAAAGCTCATATTAACTCTAATACATTTGAAACAATAATAGGAGCCATTAAGGATAAATATGATGAAATTGTAGAAATTCCTCAATTAAAAGATGAATTTGATACCTCTGATTTTGGAGATTATATGGTAGATAATAGTCTCTTAAATAAAATTGGAACAAAAAATTAAAATAATCTACGGATATCTGTTTGTGCTATCTCTACTATAGACTGTCCCAGCCTAAAACTGGTCAGAACTTAAATTAATCAAAATATACATTAATACTAGTTAGCGTGTATTGCGAGCATTTACTTATCTGTTTAAAGGATTGGTCTATAGTAGGGACATTCAGATTAAATTATTAAATACTCAACTTGGTATATTTTAAGCAGATGTTTGTTACAAGCAATCGTTATCTGACCATATTTCAATATGGGAGGCTTTGAGTATTTAACCTCATAAATAGTCATAAATGGTTTATACCTGTGCATTTAATTTATATTTTTATATAAATTGAGGTAAATGACTATACCTTATGCTTACTAAGGTAAGTAGAACACAAAGCTACCTTGGACTTTATATCCAGGGTAGCCATGTTTGGTCGCATGTCAGAGTGGTTATGTCGTAGTTTGCAAAACTACTTATCTTGGCTCGAATCCAACTGTGACCTCAATTTTTCATGCTCTTCTCTATGACAATTAGAGCATAATAAAGTACATTTATCTAATTCTTCTTATGGAACATCTTATTATCAACAATATTATTGATACCTACCCCACTGGCGATGATCCTCCGAGTTTAATAAAATATGCAGAAGAAGCAGCAGAAATATTTATAAAACACAATAAATATAAACGTCCATGTAATATATGGTGTAGAGGTGGGAGTGGAGCTTTAATTGCTGGTATATTTTCTTATATATTGTTCAAAAATAATTATGCATGTAAAATATGTCATGTAAAAAAACCGAATGAACAATCTCACCAATGTAGTTACTATTCATATAGACATAGTATAGCTTTACAAATAATAATAGATGATTTCATGTCAAGTGGAAAAACATTAAATGCTATTTATAAAGATATGCAAAATATTAAAGTGAATAAAGTAGATTATTTAATAATAAGTTCTGGCTATAATGAAAAAAGTCTAAAATTTGAGCCTGACGTACTTATTCATAAAGAATTTCTTAAAAATAACTACAGCTCATAGTAAAGTATAATACAAGTGAAAGATGTGTCGTATAACACTAGCCTTTTAGGGGCTTATCTTTTATTATAGGTATAAATCTGTTGCTGCAGGTCAATTTATCACTATGAGCTGCCCCCATTAAATTTCTATTATTATGTATATAATAAAAATAGGACCAAATATCTGGCTAATAGGATATGATGGTATTATTGCTGACTTTATATGTAAATTAACCTCTTAAATAAACTTCTTATGTTATCTTTATTAATACCAATTAGTATCTATTGTTTGTATAGAATAATAATGACTATGCCTTCCAAGATGAACTCTACAGATAAAACAATATTCTATATATTTGTAGCAGTAGCATGGTTAGGTTGTGTAGGCATACTTTATACAGTTATTTCTTACTATACGGGACTTTAAAACAAAACAGATGCAAAAATATTCAAACTTCAGAATGTTTCTGGAGTATTTATTAATTGGCTTTTTAGGTTATTTATTATTATCTTTCTGTATATCAACATTAGGAGATAAATCTTTTATAGATGTAGCAAAATCACCAGCTCATATATATGGATTAATCTTTTTATATTGGTGGTTACCCCTTTTTAGAATTGCTGATATGAAAGATCATAATAAAAAAATAAAAAAAGCTTCTAAAACTAACGAAAATGGTTAAAGTTATTTTAAGTAGTGATATCCTGAATTCTAATATCTTTTATGAAGGTACTGGACAGGACTAATTGTAATTTTGAACTGAAAAAAGTTACCAAATATGATATGCGTAACAATTTTTAATCCTCCGCCACCTCCACCAAAACAATCAATAGGTGTATGGTGTTGTGGTAGATTTTACTGGATTTAAAAAACCTATTATGGCTGAAAGAACAGAAATTTTGCATTGTACCTGTCAACATGAAGACCAGGATAAAATGTATGGTAAAGGAATGAGAGTACATAATGTTAACAAAAACGGACAAGCTGCTTGTACAGTATGTTCTCCATCTTACAGAAGAAATAAAGTAGGTACACCTATATCAGCTAGTGCTGCATTTGGGCATGGACCTATACCTGCAAGAGGTTCAAGAAATTTAAAGAGTGTGCCTGTATAAAACAGGATTTTTATCACCAAAGGAGCTGGCTGGGGAGTCAGCTCCATTTTTAATCTGGACTTATAGCTCAGCCGGTTAGAGCAGCAGACTCATAATCTGCGGGTCCCTGGTTCGAGCCCAGGTGGGTCCACATGCTGATATGGTGGAACTGGTAGACACGCAGGACTTAAAATCCTGTTCGCAGTAATGCGAGTGGAGGTTCAATTCCTCTTATCAGTACTTTGGAATAATTAATTATTAATTTAAATTTAAATAATTTCATAATTGGTCCGGTAGCTCAGTTGGATAGAGCATCAGCCTTCTAAGCTGAGGGCCATTGGTTCGAATCCAATCCGGATCACAAAAAATATTATTATGAATGAAATTGAAATGAAAGTAAAGCATATTAAATTTGGAAATTTTTATTATGATGGTAAAAATTGTCCATTAGCTAATGCAGCTAAAGAATTTTTTGGTAATAAATTTATAAGTATAAAAGGTACAGATCAAATAGATACTACCGAAGGTATATTTACTGTATCTCCAAAATATCCTATAACTGATTATTATACAGATAGAGCAGCTATGACTAAATGGAATAATGATGAAGATATTATAAGAACATTTAAACTTGTAAATTAATTACTTTACAGGTGATAATTATTGTATGCAATTGGATTTGTCAGAATATAAGAAAAAATAAAATGAGTGAATATAAAAGTGTAAGAGAAAAAGTATTAGAAGCAATTAAAGATTATAATGATACTGTTACAAATCCTTTAAAAATCAATACTATCATTAAAATGGATAATGATGATTTAAGAGGATTACTTTATAACAGCTTCAGAAGAAAATTTCCGACAATATTTAATCCATCTAAATCAAGAAGATTTTGTGTAAGATTGTTTATACATGATATTGAATGTAAATTTAGTCCAGAAAGAACATTGATTGAAATGGTTATTATTAAAAAATATAACCAAGATTGTATGTTTGATGATAGATTGGATGATTACATTTGCTTAAGTGAAATAAAAGGAGTACTAAAATCAATTGATAATACTAGATATTTAGCTGAAATTGTTGAAAAAATAGGGCATCCGCCAGAAACTTCAAAATATCAAAAAAGTCCAGGAATCTTTTAGTGAGAATTAATTTTAGTCAAGGATAAAACTCACGTCCATTATTAATGACTAAATATCACCAAATCCGGAAACAATGAAGAGAATTACAGGATCAAGATTTGTTATCTTGTGTATTTCTTTGTTATTTATCGGAGCGCCTAACAGTTCAAAGAGCGAACCTTTTGAAAATGATGTAGGTTCTTATTTTGATATGAAGAAATATGTAGATAACATAGATCTCATACAAGGAGAATCTAAAATCATTACATTGGTTAATAACCATGATGCTGCAAATGTTGATTTTATTGTACCTGATATAGGTAGCAACAAAGTTGAATTCAGCAATGTAGGTTCTGATTTAGCTGAAATAGCTATTCCACTAAACAGTTGTGGATGCAGAGGCTCTCCTATATATAATATAAGAAAAAAAGAATGACCTGGCCGGCTGAATAAGCCAAATCAAGAAGTCTGTCTGTAATAGGACAGACTTCTTATTATTATAAACACACTAAATTAAAAATCATGAATCAAAAAATTATTGGAGCTGCAATTGTCTTATTACTTGCAGGATTAGGAGGATGGAAGTATTATGATTATAAGCATCCACAACCAAAAATAACAGCACCTACAACACAAACAACAACTAATAATACCACCTCTGAACCAACAACTGCAAGTACTACTAATACAACCACAAATTCATCTGTAAATATAACAACAGCAGTACCTATTAATGGTACTTATAAGGGAGTTATTGAAGTTGGTGCATCCGGATTTAACTCTTTTGTTGTTAATATGGATAAAGATAAAAATTGGGAGCTTGTATCAAAACAGTTTGGTAAATCACTAGCTTACGAAGGCTTTGCAACAATACAGGATGTACAAACAGGTCTTAAAGAATATATAAGTGATATATCAACAAAAGGAGTAGCTGGAAGAAATATTCATTTTGTAATGTCTTCAGGGGCTCTTAAAAATGAAAAAACTAAAATGATAGCAGATGCCATTGAAAAAATGGGATATGTAGTAAACCGGGTAACTCCTGAACAGGAAGGTAAATATGCTTTAAGAGCTGTATTACCAAGAAATTATTGGAGTAATTCATACGTAGTTGATATTGGAAGTGGTAATACTAAAATATCATGGTATGAAGGTACTTCAATTAAATCAGTAGAATGTTCCGGTGCTAAATATTATGCTATTCCAAAAACAGATCAGGATGTTTATAATGAGATCCAAACTGTTGTAACTAAAATACCATCAAGTAATTTGCAGTATTGTTTTATTATTGGAGGAGTTCCATATCAACTTGCTAAAAGTGTAAGAAATGGTAATGAACGTTTCACAGCATTAAGTAGTCCTGACACATATAGTGCTGGAGATGATGTAAAATTCAAATGTGGTATTAATATTTATCGGGCCATATATGAATCTTCCAAAACAAATACATTTATATTTGACTGGGATGCTAATTTTACCATTGGTTTTTTATCGACTTTAAATTAAATTATATGCTCATAAGAATAATAAATGAGAAAGGTGAGCAAATAGCAGAACATGATATCTCAGTTGAAGATGAAACAGCGGAAGATCAAAAAATTGAAGGTATCTTAAATAGTTTTGATGAAAAGACTGAGTTACTTAGTAGAGAATTACAATTTAAAGAAGGTATAACTTTCGATAATTTTGATAAAGGAGATAGAATGAGTGATTCAGTTAATATATTAACAATCAAAATAAGAAAATAATGCTAAATATCAAATCAGCGGATCTGACAAACAATACTCAAAAGTTCTATGCTTTACTTATGTTAGGTGCTACATTAATGATTTTGTGGTTTCTATTACCACCATTAATTACCATTTTAACAAATATCTGGTGGACAATAGGACTCGGAGCCCCTTTGGTATTTCTTATAATGAACTACCAAAATGTATGGGATTTCTACAAAAGAATGTCATGGAATCTTACCAAAAAGCATATATCTTCAGATAGACTTTGGTATTTATGGCAAGGTTATAGATATCTTGTTAATCAGAATCAAATGATGCAGCAAGATATTAAAGCTGTATCTTCTTCAAGAGCAAATACTGAACAGACACTTAAGAATATAATAAAAGATTCAGGAAGAGCAATACAAGAACATGAATTTGAAACCAATGAGACAAAAAAGCGAGTACTTGAAGCTAAAGTAAATATGCTTAACGAGCAAATTGAAAATTTGGAACCAAAAGTACAAGAGACAAAGAAGCTTGAAGAAGAAATGAATGATTATTTACAAACAAGAATAGCTGATGTAGAAATTCTTAAAATAGAACTTGAAGGTAAAGCTCAATTATATACCATATATGAGCAAGCAGCAAAGGCAACAAAAAATGCATCCAAATGGATGAAAGAATCTCCTGAAGTAACAAAGCTTAATGAAGCTATTAAACAAATAGATCAGAAATTAAGTGATTATACTACTGATATTGAAGTATTTAGAAGAGATATTCTTCCAAAAATGAATAGTAATAGTGCATCAAGACAAGTTGATGCTGCTGCTGGAGCTAAACTTATTGCACAATGGAAAGCAAAGAGATTAGAATTACCACAAGCTATATAAAAATTTTAATCCGTATACCTATAATAATTTAAAAACACGGTTATACAATGAAAAAGAAATTCAGATTGTACCATGATGGTCCTGAATCAGCTGAGGAAATAGCAGCAGAACAACCTGTTGAGCAACCTAAAGCTGATACTTCTGTTGAGCAGCCTGCTTCTGAAACAGAACAGCCAACCACACAGGAGTAATTAAAACAGAAAAAAAGTAAAGAAGATCTGTTATAAAGCAGATTTTCTTTACTTTACTGTAAAAAATATTATTACTCACTTAGATGAAATTATACATATAAAATAATAAGCATGTGTCTAACTTGTTGCTGCGGAGAAACAAAAATTCTCTATAAAAAAGATATTGAAAAAATGTTTGATTTATCATGGATGATAGATATATTTAAAGAATTAGGAAATGATGAAGTATCTATAGAACAATTAAAAGGTATTTCATCAAAAACCGGTAATGAGATACGTACTTTTGATAATAAAATAATAAATCTTACTAATATTCAAGAAAAAGAAATATGTGAAAATGCTATAGCAGTAGTAGCTACTGGTATTGATACAAGTATTACTATTTGGGCTATTCAATGGCCAAATAATTATATTGTTAAAACTTTAAACTTATTTGGATGAGAAACTTTATTAAAGGTCTTACATTATTTACAACTACATTTGGAATTTTAATTTTAAGTATGATGATATTTATTTTAACAACAAAAGACGTATCAAAATTAAATGTTAATTGGACTGGTTTAAAAATAATATTATGGATATCTATAACGTCGTTCTGTTGTTCTTGTTATTTTATATTACCAATTGTATTTAGAGAATCTTACTGGATGAATCAAGAAGAGCTTGATAAAGAAAAAGAAAAATATCAAAATCTTCAAAAAGAGTTACAAAGAAAAATTGATAAGTTATGAAAAAAATTATTTTTTGGATAATTACAATACTCGCTTTTGCATTAATATTATCATCTTGTATAGAAAAAGCCGAGGAGAATACTTGGTTTAGAGTAAAAAGGGTAGACAATAATGTTAATGATATAATTAAGCTTAATAATAATTATAAATCTGGAGATAAAGTTAAAGTTACTATAGATGGTACAACTTGTATTGTTGAGATACTTGAACAAGCTATTGATTCAATAAATACAGTAATTTATACAGATAAAATTCAGTATATACAATTATCAGATAGTCTTAAAAAAGGAGATACTATCATGATGAATAAATTAGATGATACTATTAATCTACTAAAGCACAATGGGGAGTTAAAAAATAAATATATTTTAAAATGATAATTACATTTATCCAAATAATATTAATTATATTATTTTTATTTTCATTTTCAGCAACAATAACTTTATCATATAATTTTAGATTATATAAAGAAATTTATAATTCTTTACCATTAAAAACATTTTATAATTATAATAATGACCAAATATATGATTATGAATTTACTAGATTTATGCGTAGGCGTAATGGATTTATTTGGTTTACAGACAAAAATGATTTTAAATTAAAAGATGGACATTACTTAAATAATTCTATTATTACTTATTTTTGTCCATATTCTTTATATTGGTATATAAAATATTATAAATGGTGTAAAAAGAATATAAAAATTAATGAATTAGAAAAATTTTAAATATGACTATCTATTTTCATACAAAACATTTTCAAGAAACTAATCTTGAACTACTAGAATACATGATATTACTTATGTATGAAAATAATACTGTTAAAATAATTGATATTGAGAAGAGTTTAAGAATAAGTCAAAGAACTGTTATAAGATTAAGAAACGGTCTTATAAATAAGGGTTATCTTGAACGAATACCAAATAAAAAACAAAACAAATATCGCCTAACAGATAAAATGTATCCACAAAAACAACTCACATGAAAAAATTATTGTTAATCTTATTAGTTTCACCAATATTCTCCAGTTGCTCAGAAAATTATTCAAATGGAGAAAGAATTGGTTTTATTACCAAATTTACTGAAAAAGGTATGATTTGGAAAAGTTATGAAGGCGAAATGAATGTATCACAAACTGGAATGACATCTAATGCTGTTGAATTTGATTTTTCAATAGATAATGATGCTCCGGATCAAAGAATTATAAATTTATTGGACAGTGCAGTAAGAGAAAATTGGAAAGTGAGGGTTATTTATCATGAAACATATGGTAAAAACTGGTTTGGAAACAGAGGACATACAAATTACTTTGTTAAAGATGTCATTATTGAAGATAGACATCCATTAAAATCAATATTTGGAGGAGATAATAAAAAAGATACAGTCTATTTTATTAATATTACTCCAAAAGACTCGTTAAAGAAATAAGTTGCAATTACACTTATTATAAAGGAAGGTTTTAATTACTTCCTTTTCAATTTTTTAGCTATAGGTTTACTTTAAACTGGTTTAACTATTAGCTATACTGTAAACTCTCCAAATAAGAGTTTACATCTTGGACTAGAGGGCAAACCGGCTTTATACTTAGCTGTATTCGGTTTGTCTTCAGCCCTCGATGACTTTTTAAACTTAAAAATTATGTTAAGAAGATTTGCAATTGTAATATTCATTGGAATACTATGTCCATTAATTCTTTATGGTATAGGATATGTAGTATATATAACTGAATTTGTTAAAGAAAAAGGTGAATCTCAGCCAAAACCAGGAACTATAAGTTATTATTTTTATACTACTTTATTTTGTGGTTTAATTGGTATTATCTTATTAGGAATAACTGGATTAATTTTATATGGATTATATATCTTAATTATGTGTATTAAAAGTTACATAATTGAAGGTAGATGGTATTTTTAAAAACTTGTTAAATGGAATATATAATATACATATCATTAGGATTTTTTATTATTACTTTAATATTTGGTAAAGAAATACTTTTACTAGTAACTCATGGTTGGTATCTTAAAGATAAGGAATGGTCAAATAAATTAGTAAAAGAAAAGAACAAAAATTCACCATCATATACTTATCTTGGAGGACAAGCAATATCTATTGGAAGTTTTATAATAATGAGAACAACTCCATCAATGCTTTCAAAATACAATATAATGAATTTTGGAAGAGTTTGGAAATGGTCAAAAACTCACAAAATTATTGAAAAAACTTTTAAGGAAATGATACCAATAAAAATGGAGAAGTTATGAAGAATATAGAAAAAAAATTCTTGGTATGTCCATTTTGTGACTTATATCAAGAAGTTAGTATGTCAATAGATAATCTAGGTAAGCCAATTTGGTTATCTTTTACTACTTGCAAACACACTATATTCAAACAATTTTTAATTGATAGATGTCTTAATGATGGACATGAACCTGAAATTATTAAACTTGAGAAAAAAAGTAAAAATGCAACAAACTGAATCAAAAGGAGCAGCATTTAAGAAGAAATATGGATATTCCAAAACTGCTAAAAGACTTATGCAAAAATATGGTATTAGTAGAAACAATACCAGAGAAGCTCTTGATCAATTAAAAGAGTTTAGAAAGAAAAGAAGGAGGAGAGCAGCAGTTATAAAGATAAATAAACATATTGCTTCTAAAGACTATATGAGACTAAATGGTAAAGTTCGTACAAAAGGTAAGAAAAAGAAAACAGAAACAAAAGAAAAACAATAAAAATGATAATACTTTATCTTTTATTACTTATTTTTGCAGCAATTGTATTAAGAATAGTACTACTTCTCCCTAAGAGAATGTTACTTGATGTAATACAATTTAAAATCGTTACTATAAACGATATAGCATTTGGCATATTATTCTGGTCATCTTTAAGCACAATAATATGGATGTTAGTAAATATTATTAATTATATTTTTTAAACTTTTTTATGAATAAAATAACAGATCCAATAGTACAATATCTTATAAGCTTTGGAGTAGTTTTATTTCTATTTTCAACAGTTTGTATGATGATATCTTTCTTTAGAGCTAAAAAAGCTCAAATATCATTTTTTGAACATATAAATAAAAATACAGACTTTATTAAGTTTATGTCTTGGGTTGCGGTAATATTACTTATTTGTGGATCATTTTTTGGAATAATGCAAATAGTTCACAATATAATGTTTTAGTATGATAAAAAAATTAAAACTTCTAAATAAAAGAGAAGAAATTGCTTATCTTTCAGTACGAGATTTTTATGAAGGAATGAGAGGAATATTTGCTGATAACAAGAGATTAGATCCAATAACAGACAGACAAGAAGAATTTGTAGCAATACCAATCAATGGAGATGTTTTAGAAACAATGCTTCAAATAAGAAAGACATTTCCAGAACACAAAAATTTCCTTGATGTTGGTTGTGGAAAAGGTAATATTCTTTATTTAGCAAAATATGCCAATTTTAGACCAAAGGGTATTGAATTTAGAGAAGAATATAAAATTTTTCATAATAATATAAATGTATTTTATGGAAGAGCTGAAGAATATGAAGATTATTATGATGCAGATGTAATATATCTTTATAAACCTCTTAAAAATAATGAAAAAATGGATGCTCTTATGGATATGATTATTAGTAAATGTAAATCAGGAGCAATAATATTTCCATGTGGGTTTATTATTACAAATAGTAAGAAGAATCTTCAATTAATTACAGGAGGACAATCCATTTACATTAAAAAATAAAAAAAGATGAGTAAAAGTACGTACAAAAGTAGAACAGGACACGAAAGATACAAATTGAGAAAGAAAAATTCTAATGGTTATGCTATTATGCGCCGTAAAAAAGCATTGATTGGATTGAAAACAAAAATTGCTTTAATTGAAAGTACAAACTCAGAGCTTGAGAAACCTCTTGATTTATCTAAAGATCATGAATATCAAAGAATAAAAAAAGAGATATCTAATATTGAAAAAAAAGCTCATTAATATGAAATATTTATTATCCATATTATTAATATTTCTTGTATCTTGTAATCTTGAAGAATATGAAACTAACAAGAAAATGAGGTGTAAAAAGCTTAAAAATAATGTAATTAAATATATTTCTATTGATAACCATTATTCTCCAAGAGATACAATAGAATGGAGAGAATATAGAAGTGATTCTTTTGAGTTATATTTAATACTTAATGATAAGCCTGTTTTAAAAAATAATTAAGTGAAATTAATTAATTATAGATTATGTCAGAACATTGTACCGGCAGGTCTTGTATTATTATATCTTACCTAGGTAAACTCAGAGTAAGTCCTATATAGATATAGTAGAATTGCAATAATCTGATTAATTATATAAGCTTAATGATAGCCCCAATAAAAAGATTATTAAAACCTTTTTATTAGGGGCTATTTTAAAATTCTCTTTTATGGTAATTGTATATATAATTTTGTATTTATTGTCAGTAGTTATTACTTATTATTCTATAAAAGGATTAGATAAATTAGCTTCTGAAAAGAAAAAACAAAAACATTTATGGGAGTGGAAGCATATATTTCCAGTTATGATTTTATCTATCTTTTTTCCATTAATAGGTATTTTAATAGTATTTATGTCTGAAATAGAATACTTAATTAAATTACCACAAAAACCACCAAAATGGCTATAATAGTACTTCTAACTTATTTAATTGGTTCTTATTTTTCTCTCATGAGATGTTATGCAAATGCATGGGAGTCTCGTGTTCCAGCAATCAAACAACAAGTAATATTTTCAATAATATTATCATGGTTTGCATTAATGCTTTGGATTATAAAATATTTTGATGATAACCAAGATTATTTTTTTAAAGTAAAAAATTATAAAGAATATTAATAAATATTTCTTCAAATTTATAAATTATAACAGATGATTGGTATATTAATATATTCACTATTGTGTTGGATTATTATGCTTATTTATGCAATAACTATATTTATAAGTAAAGATAAAGAGGATAAACCTAGTAAATCAGCGTATTTATATTTTGTAGCTCTGGTACCAATAGTAATACCAATAGCATTAATTTCAGCATTATTTGATTCAAATTAAAATAATATGTTTACTATACAATACTATAAAGAAAAATTTCAAAAAATACCATTTCATCAATTTTGTGAAAAGAATCTTGAAAAAAATAATGCCAAATGTGCATTAGCTTGGTTAGGAGTAGAGGATTGTCATATCTCAAAATGGTATAATATAAGCTTTATATCAGAAGCAAAACAGTTTAATGATTTGTTTATAAAATATCTTTATCCTGTATTGAAATCTAAAATGATTTATTATAATGAATTATTATTAGAACAAGGAGTTATAGTATCTGCAATAAATGATGGTGATCTTAAAGTATGTAAACCTTTAAATATTACTCATAAAACCATTAAAGGTAGAATACTACAAGCATTATCAAAGATAGAAAAAATTATTGAGTCCGAAGAATTATTAAATAATACCATTGAAGCTGAATTTGAAGTTATTAACTAAACTAATTAGTTATCCTTGTGATAGACTAATAGACAAGTGATGTTAAAGCTAGAAGTAATGATATAAAGTAATAATAATTTTTTGGTGAGTCCTTCCTAAGTAAAGATGTGGGATATAAAATAGAATTCAATTTAACAGTTTCTGTTGAAGGTTATGAAATTTTATTGATGACGGAATGAAACATGGATTAAAGGATAACCTAATTAACCTATGCCTGGATGACAGTGCTGGTGACTTTTCATTATTTCTAGTTTTACTCACTTATTAAAATTTAATTTTATGGGAGACGCAGCAGCAATAATAAATGATAACTTACCACCAAAAGGAGAATATGAAGAAATATCAGACGATGAACGAAGAATTTTTTTAGATGAAGTTGATATACTTTGTAAAAAATCTATAAATATATATAGTTTTTTATTAGATCAAATTCATAAACATAAAATGCCTCAATTACCACCTGCACCTGGAGTAGCATCAACAGTAAATCTTGATGGTAATAGAGTTATCTACGAAAAGGATGAAGATGAAAATAATAAACCTTCTTAATTTAATAGGATTATATACAAAAGAACAATATGATACTATTTTAAAAGAAAAAAAAGCGTTGGCAGAAAGTAATAAAAAACTTGAAATGAAAATAAATTCTGACAGTTTTTATATTACTGAATTAGTCAAAACTCAGAAAAGCTTACCATTTGAGTTTGACAACTTAATAAGCATGTATACAAAAGATCAAATAAATGCTTTTGTTTATAAAGCTATTAATCATGTGAGAAATAATCCAGACTATAGAAGTCTTCTTAGTATATGGCAAAAAAGAATAAAAAATGCTAAAAATACTATAAAATTTAATAAAGAAGATCTTGATATAGATCCGAATTTTAATAGACTTTCTGAAAAAGAATTAAAATATTTAAGCGATGACTGAAGAACCAAAAATTGAAATAAAACTTGGAGCTAATATTACTACTGGAGTTGGTCAAGTAAGAACACTTTATGTTAAAAAGACTGGACAGCTTGAACATAGAATTGAAACTATTGATGGGCCAACACATAATTGTCAAATGTCAATAATAGCTTCATTTGTTAATTTAATGAGTTATTCTGATCAAGAATTAAGAGACTTAGTGAAAAGGATAGCAAAAGATTATGCATTGAGAAACATAATTCAAGTTGATGTAAATCGTAATAGAGTACAAAAAATAGAAACTACTTTTAAAGATTGCATAATTAACAAAATGGATTATACTAGTACTAATGGAAGTCTTATGACGATAATACTTTTAAGAAATAAAAGTTTATGAAATATAATATTATAATAAAAACTAATAGAAGAGATGATTTTTTAATAACCGTATTTTTAGCTAATTTCGTTAGATTTAAAATTTGTTATCATCGTCGTAGAATGGCAGATATATTACTTATTATATATAAAAATAAGAATAAATCACCAGAAATAATATGTGATATAATTACTAAAAATGGAATATATAAACATAAACAATGTGCTAGAAATACATTAAGTTATATGAGAAAACTTAATATATTAGAAAAAGAAAAACGCGGACATATAGCTATAAACCCTGAATATTTGGAAATTAATCTTAAATATTAATTGTTTTATAATAGTATTTTATTTACTTTTGTGTATAAAACTAACAAAAGTGGTAAAATATCAATTAAGCACAGGTAAAACAGTTCTATTAACTATGGAACAGTATTTGGAACTTACAGATGAAAAAGAGCAAGAGCTTATTGCTGCCGATTCTGGAGTAGAAATTAATGATCCATTTAATGACTTTAGTCCTATAGAACCAAAAGAAGAAAATATTGAATTAGAGATAGAAGAAATACCTCTAGAAGAAATTAAAAAAATTAAAAAAGAATTTGACGATACCTAATCAAATTTATGAATAAATTAATAATTGGAAATATATTATTTCCACAATTTTCTGGTGTTAATTGTCACATGATGCCCTTTATACAAGGTGATGCTTCTTCTTTACCATCCCAGTATAAATCATATTCTGACATAATAAATAACAATTTTCTTGAAAAAGGAGAAATTGGTTTTTTGACAATAAATGAATCTTTTGTAAAAGGAGGATCATCTCAAAGGGGTTATAATGCATCTGGAATTAAAAGAAATGTTCATATTGAAGTTGGAAGTAATAAAAATCATTGGGGAGGAAGTGAAGGAGGTAGTTGGGGTGGAGGTTACAAAACCATTCTTGATGATGATACTATGGTATTGATAGCCAATAGTATTTCAAATACCTGCAGAGTATGGGATGTTGAAGATAGATCTTTCACTGAAGATGGTGATCTTAGTGCATATATTGATAACTATCCTGAAAATACAGGTATACTCCTTAAAGAAGGAGAACTTGCTAAAATTAGTATATTTACACCGCATGAGTGTATTAATCAAAAGCACTCAAGTAACAGACAATTTATAAGAATTGTTGGAAAGGGTGTACATGGAAGAGAAGATTATTTTACAATAAATCCATTATTATCAGCCGTTAATTAATATAGAAAGTGGGGGTGTGTATGTTTTGACAGCATTTGAAAGGTAAATCTGCAAGCAATAGTCAGTGATTCTTAAAATAATCACTAAACAATAAATGACAAAACGTCAAACAACGGAGCAAAGATCATCAATATGGCTTTCTCCAGCAGAAAAGCAGGTTCTTCTTACTCAGTAAAAATGGCCGCTTAATTGCACAAGGTAGGTATCTCCTTAGGAACATAATCGATATCAAAAAAGCAGAATTGTTGGTTTTGAACCATCTGGTGGAGCGCTCGGCATTCGAGCCCCTTACGGTGCAGTAGAAATACAGTACTAAGCTTGTAAGAATAGGTTTATTAATCAATGTTTGGACTCCGGTTCGCCCCGGACACCTCCACTATTTAAATTGTTAGCACTTCCCGCTGATGCTTAAACCCGAAAGGCCCTTTAAATAAAATTAGAGGGCCTTATTTTTTAAATTAAAAATTATGTTAAGAAGAAGAATAGGTTGTCATTATTACGGATTTGTAAATAAAGTGTTTACTAAAAATAATAATACTTCTTGTTGGGCTGGAATTAAAACTTTTTTAGTAAAAAATGGACCAAAGTATATTTATATAACCAATTATGAAGAACCTGAAACCAAAAAATATCAGGAACTACTTATTGGAATTATAAATCAAATAACTCCCTGTGTTTTTTTAAAAAGAGAAAATGTTGTTTATATTAAATATCAACTACTGAAAAACGATTATAACAAGAATCTAATATTACTTAATTTTATAAGAAATTTATGGGATAATCCATTATATAATGCTGGAAAAGATTATACCAAAACATTTTTTGAGACTCTTGAAAATTCAAAAAAGGAAGATCCTTTAGAAAGACTTACAGAAGCAAATATGATTGCTTCTAAAAATTATCCAATGATGGGTTCTGATCACTCTAATGCAGCAAAAAATGTTAAGATAAAATCAACCAAAGAATTATTAGATTACAAAGGTGATCTTGCTTCTACAAATTCATTTCTAACCAATTAAATTCCAACAAAATGACTACTGTAGCACTTATTAGATTTAAACCAAACGAAGATAATGTAGTTTGTACTTTATTTGAAGAGGAGAATAACAAACTTAAACCATATAGTCATGAAATTGCTCCTAAATATGATATGAGTAAAATATTACCTATATCAACAATTTTCAGAATACCTGAAGACAAATATAAGAAGTTTTTAGAAGTGTTACAGAGCAAAGAAGGACACTTAATTGTTAACATTTTAAAAAACCGAAAGACCAATGAGATAATAAACAAATATTTAACAATTGAAAAACAAAAAATAGAACTTAGTATTCAAAAACAAAATATAGTAAAGAAACACTACAATCTTTTATATTTTGTGGAGGATATGATAGCTGAAGATATGGGTGAAACGAAAAATGCTTTACCCAGAAAAATAGTGGGTTTAACTAAACAAGAAATCTACGAAGAATTTGTACAAAGAGGTTTAATTTAAAATGATAAAATCATGAAGATCACAATTAATGGCCTTGATTATTATATATCATGGCATTACAAACAATTTTTGGGTAAACAAATGAGTAGAGCACAATATACAGGTATAGTGGCTACTTGCTTTTTAAGAAAAAAGGTTGAAAAACCTGAAGAAGGACAAAAAGCTGAAAATCCTGTTGTTCTGCAAAAATCAATAACAGTAAAAATTGCTGAAAATGTAACCAAACAAGGGTTACGTAATATGACAATTTGTAAAGTTATTGATGCCTGGGATATCCTCACAAAAGAGCAGAAAAAATACATTTGGGATACTTATATTAAATCTCAAAATGGTAGTATTTCAACAAAAAAACCTAAATTAAAATACATTACTAAAATAATTGCAAATTTAAGTCCTGAACAAAGAGAAGAAATTGGCAAAAGATTCTTTTCAGATCCTGCAAAGGTAATAAAAATGAAAGTATCACAGCCAAGTGATGAATCAATTCATCATCATGCATAATTTATTTGGTAATATAACAAAATTGTTGTACATTTGCTCCCATGAGAGTAAAGTACGACAATTTATGTAAGATTAATGGTTGTAAATACGAGGCTGAAGTTAAAGGTCTTTGTAAATACCATTATTGGGATCAATTAAGAAGAAATAGTAAAGAAAAAGCTAAACAAACTAAGAAAAAATCCAAGAAACTTCTTGAAAAAGCTGATGGTTACACAGCTGAGCGAGGTAAAGAAAAAGCAAAGCTTTATAAAAAGGCTCGTATAGAGTATTTAGAGGCTCATAAATGCTGTGAAGCTAAGCTTACAGGGTGTTTAATACCTACTATAGATTATGAAGCTATAGGGCTACAAATACATCACAAGAAGGGTAGAATTGGAGAACTTTTATTTGATAAAAGATATTTTTTAGCTGTTTGTCAGAGCTGTCATTCTTATATTGAACAGAATCCAGAATTTGCTTTATCTCATGGATATAGCTTATCAAGATTAGCAAAAGAGGATAATTTGAATTGAATAATAGTTTAAATGTGAGTAATGAATAAGACTGGAGAAATAAAACTTGATGAATTAAATGATCATGAAAAATTTATTCTTTTTTCTATAGGAGATAAACCAAGAGAAAAGCATTTTGGACTTGAAAGTACTATACCAAATTATCTTACATCAATAGGATTAGTAGATTATTGTGGTAGTGGAAGATATGAATTAACAGATAAAGGTCGTCAATTATATCTTCAAAACATGATATTTTCTGATGGCCATACAAAAGAAACTTCAATAAAAGAAGAACAATTAATAACCAATTAAAACACATTAAATGAGAAAGGTAAATCTCGAAGATGAACTGGTTGCAACCAGTGATTCCAAAAAAGCACAAGTAAATACAATTTTAGCTGATGCTGGTCTTAACGAAGTTAAAGGCTTGCTTGGTTATGCAGAATTGGAAGATAAGCGTATTTTACAACTTATTGGTAGTAATTCCATTAATAAAGTAATTCACGATATGCAAGGAGCTGCTATTGTACTCGAAAAAGCAGAAAACTATTATGGCTCGAGAGTATTCACTCCTGATGAGATCAAAGAGCTTTGCATGAAATATAAGCTCAAATTCTTACCAACTTCTAACTTCATTGGAAGCTTTGATGTGGAAGTTGCTGCTAAGATCAAAGAAATGCAGAAGAAAATCTGTGACAGCAGAGATGCTGATCGTGCAGAAAGAGAAAACTGCACAATTGAGCAACTTCGTGCAAAAGAGAACTATGTTCCTTTTAAGTTCGATGATCATCAACTGAAAAACGATTTTGCCATTATGGCTCCGCCTTCAATGTTCAATCTGTCTGTACGTCCAAAACCTGAAAAGATCCGCCAGGTTCGTGATTGGGACCCCGTTTTGTTCTTCAAAGCAGATGACAAATGGGCAATGGTTCATAAGTGGGGTAACGATTTCAGCGTAGCCAGGGCCATTAAAGGCTTTGTGTACAGAAATGAAAGTACAATGTTGTTTACAACATGTTTGGCTGTTGCTTCTGTACTGTTCCTGGGACTGTCGTTGTTTACCAACATTTACATCAACAGTAACCCTGTATATAACATACTTGCTGTTGTAGGTACGTTATTGGTAACACCATTGTTATCAATTCTGCTTCTGCCAAAGTCTGGCTCTGATGTTTACACTGAGTCCGGTTGGAATACTCCATTTAAAAGCTAAAAATGAGAAATTATATTATAGCTTCTATGTTGTGTTTATTTGGTATTGTTTTATTTTCTTCTTACATCATAGTAAGAAATAAAGTAGCAAAAAATCAGCCAACTTTTGTTATAACTATCAAAGACAACATAAAAGCAGATAAAGCAAAAAAACTTGTCAGTAATTATAATGCTGGCAAAAACTATTATTGGAAATATAAGATACAGAAAACATATCACAGCAATGGTATGAGTATCTATACTTCAGCAGATACTCTCTCACGAGAGATATTGTCTGAAAACAAATAGGAGACCTACAAGTTCACTCAGCTAGTGATGTAGGGACATGAGGGACTCCAAAACCTGATTGTCATGAACGGTTCGAATCCGTTCTGTATACCATAGTGTTCAACAAATCGTAAATAAAGCTCCCAATGCTTGTGCAAAACGGAACCTAATACTCGAAGATTTGTTTAGGAAGGTGGTATTAAGTTCTAAGGATTTAATAGTATGCTCTGATTCAGAGTAGGGAAGCTTAGACACCTTAGAGCCAGCAAAAGCTTGGCTTTTTACCAAGTGTATGTGCTGTTAAGAAAAGTAAGGAGATGGCTGGTGAAACCCCATTTCTGAGAATTATGATAGGGTCAATCGTCCTGGTTGGCCCTATCTTTTTTTATTATAAATAAGAAATAATTTTTTTGGAATTTTACTAAATTTAGTGTATATTTGCATCTATGAGAGATCAAATAAACATATTCGGTACTATAGAGAATGGTAAGCTTATTATTTCAAATAGAGAACTTATCACAGATTGGTTAAAACTTCAAAACGAAGGCGATACTATAGTTCTTAGATATACCAATCAAAAAGATTATAAGTCTGTAAGACAAATCAGACTTCTCTACAAACAATTCAGAGAAATTGCTAAATTTACTGGAAGTACAGTAGAAGATATCAAATTAATGCTTAAATATCATTTTGGTTTATGTTATAGTACTAATATTGAAGGTAATGAAATTACTATATGTAAATCAATATCTGATTTAAAAAAATCAGAAATTTCAGAATTAATCGAACAAGTAGATATATGGAGTAATCAAACTCTTGGTCTACCACTCTTGACACAAGATGATAAAAATTTTTTGAAGACATGAATAAGGTAAAAATAAAATTAATTGATGATCTTATAAATAAATGGGTTATATGTGATGAAGCAATAGGTGTAAGTATACCAAAGTATTCTATAGGTAGAGTCACAAATATAACAAGTGACCATATACATACCGATCAGTTTACTATACTTACTAATGATTTTAATAAATTAAGTATATTAGCTGATCCATTATATAATATGAATGTAAAAGTAGATGATGAAGTTACTCTAACCAGAAACTATAATAGTTTTAAAGTTGGACAAAAAGTAAATGTGGATGAATTTATTGATGATAATAAAACTAAATTTAGAACTAAAGGACTAATACCAGGAGGTTTTATTCATATAAAAGATATTACTAAAACGATAGATTATACTTCTTTTCGACTTAAGACATTTTTAGAATGCTGTGTAGAATTTGGTGCTAATTGGCAAATATCTAATTGTAGATTACCAAAACAAATAATAGGTATTCTCGGAGATTCTTTATCTAATCATAATGTAAAGAATAATAAAAATATGTTCTTTATAGGATCTTCACCAATACCAGGTTTTTATATAACTGATGAACCTAAAAAAGAAAAGAATTACGAAATAGTATTTAAATCAGAAGAAGAATGGAAGAAGTTGAAAATAAATTATAATTCAGATGGATTTATACAAATCGCTAGTTCTATGAAAACTATGTGGGGTAAACCATTAAAACCTTATCTTAGTGAAAAACAATTAGACTGGAATATCATTAGAATAATTAAAATTATAAATAATGACGGAGGCATAAGAGACAAAAATGAAAATCTTATTGATCCTTTTATGTTAGAAGTTATTGAATTAAAATAGTTTTGCCTAAAACAAAAAGCCCTGATGTGGAGTCAGGGCTTTAATTTTAGTAATTCCTCTTAACTAAAAAATTATGAAACAAACATTAGATGAAAAATTACAGCAGATTGTAATAGATATACAATCAGGTAAATATGGAATGCCAGATATAGAGCATTTAAATTTAAGTGCAGAAATACAGGCATATTTGGAAAGTCCTCATAAAAATTTAACTAAAATATAAATCAGCTTCAGCTTTTCTACGTCTTGTAAGTCCACTAAGTACTTTACCAGCAGCTTTGTTCCATTTCATGAACTCATCTCTTATTGAGTAATCATTAGGATCATTATTAACTTTCTTTAATAGGGTACTAGATCTTAAATTTGGTATACCAACATTGTAAGCAAATGAAGTTATAGCTCCAAATTGATTATCACTTAGGGGTTTTTTAATAAGTTTAGAGACACCTTTTGAAAATTGATTAACATCAAATAAAAGATAAGATTCTGCTTGAGATTCATCTATAACATCTCCAAGCTTTACTTTTTGTACTCCATTATAAACTGTTGTCCCAAATCCAATTGTGTATGGCTCTCCATTAGTCCCTGGATCAGGATATGCTTTTAATCTTAAGCCTTCAAAAGACTTTATTAAATTAATTGATTGTTTATTTATCATCTGGATTATCTATTTTTCTATTACTAGGAGGAGGAGTATAACAATTATCATCGTCATCTCTATTTCTACTAGCTCCTCTAAAAAATAGACCTATCTTTTTTACTAATGTATCTGGAGATAGAAGCAATATAGTGCCTATAATAATACCTCCAATTCCATTCCAAACCCAGTCCATTACTCCTGTAAAGACTAGTGAAAGAGTAATAAGCATTATTGCTATACCAACAATAGATGTTATAATACCTTTAACTACATTTCTTTTCATATATTTATTCTTTATTTTCTTTTCGAAGACGTCTTCTTTTTTCTTTTATACTATAAATATAATTTATAAAAGAAGCTATTGCTGCTGCACTAGAAGTTAGATACATAAGCCATTTTGCAATAATGTCTACATTATCTAAAAGTATTCCAAATATTCCTAAAATAATTGAAATTACTAAATTAATGTGACCATTTTGAGGATTCATCTCATTATTCATTTTTATATTTTTTTACTGATTTGTGCAATTATATCAGAACAAGCCTCTTTTTTCCATTTCATAGCTTCTTGCTGATATTCTATATTTCTATTATTAACTTCTGGATGTAATGAATAACCCCAGGTTACTTGTAAGTGACATTTATAATCTTGGTTATGTGGAGCATTTATAGCTCTCCAATCTTTATCTAAATAATAAAACCAAAATTCAGATACTGGCGGCCAAGTATGAGTCAAATCACCATAAGCTCTTTGTGAGGCCCAATGTGGTACTATAATTGTTGCAAATCCACTAATAAGTCTACCATCTTGATAAACTGGATCTTTTAATACTCTTTGAAGTTCATTAACAAAATGAATTCTTTCTTTAGGTAATAGATGTTCAACAAAATGTGAAGCATGTACTTCATCTACACTATTATCTTTAAAAGGCCATTTTTTATTACCAGCATCCATTACTACATCTACACCTTCAAAAGGTAGAATATCTACACCTAGAAATCCTTCTCTTTTATTTTTACCACATCCAATATCAATGCGAATTGGACCTTCTTGTTTAATTGGTTTTTTTGTTACTTTCTTCATTTAAATATTGGTTTATTTGATTTTTATATAATTCATACCATCCTAATTTGGTATTACAAATATGACAAAGAATACCCCTAATTTCTCCAGTTTTGTGATTATGATCTATATGTGTAGTTCTATTATTTTTAAATTCTTTATCACAAATTTTACACTTAAAATTTTGAGATCTAATCATCTCTAGTTTATTTTCAAGAGTTATACCATATTTAATTAAAAGACTATAACTTCTAACTCTATCTATATGTTTATGCTTATTTCTATGATGAGATTCTTTAGCTTGTAAATTATGTTTATCTCTATTTTTTTCTCTCCATAATCTCATATATTCAGTTCTCTTTTTTCTTTGATCTGGAGTTTTAGCATATTCTCTTTTTCTTTTTCTATATTTTTCTAAATTTTGCATATTTTTATTATAATATACAAAATAAATTGGATATTACCAAATAATTCTACCACGTAATGTCGGTAGCCTGTTCGTAGTGACCTACTTTGACACTACAATCTATAGCACAACGATATCCATTTTTTCTTGCATCTGACCAAAAATAAAGATCTTGTGTACCTACACCTTCTTTACCAGCTATTGTTTTAAACCATGGTCTTCTGAGATTAGGATCTTTAAACATTTGTAATCTCCAAAGATTAAAACCCATTCCAGTACCACAACATTCGACAAGACCACCATTAGGATCAGGAGCTTGAGGACGATAGTTGAGTGTAGTATCTTTTGGATCACCCCATATTTGTGGTACACCACCTTCACCTTTAGTCCAATATAGACCACCTATACAAGCAAATTCTGGATGCTCCTCCATTCTTTTTAAAAGGGCTATTAAGTCTCCTGGTTGAGGTATATTATCATGTTCTATAGTTAATAGATACTCCCATTGAGATAATTCTGGATGATTTAGGATGTCCTGTATTGAATTTGAGAATGCTTCTCCTACTTCCATACCAACAGCTGCCATTTTAAAATGAGGCTGATTTGGTGGAAATATTAAACTACAATGTGATAAATATACCTTAGTTGGTATACTAGGACCTGCGGGTATTAACATTATAACTCGTTGTTTACGCCATGATCCTCCTTGTTTTATACGTAAAGAAGACTTATCTAGATCTGCATTATGCATTCCAGATTCAATTCCAATCATTTGTGGTTTCATTTAATTTTAAATATTTTTTGGCTTTCTCTAAGAAATTTGGTTTTTCAACATGTCCTATACTTATATTACAGATTAGACATAGTGTTATAATATACAAAATTAATCTGAAATTACCAAATTTTAATTATACAAACCTTGATTATATCCAACTGGAGCTGTATAAGTCATTGTAGTAGCTCCAAAATTAGCAGTAACAACATTAGCACCAAATCCAGAACTAAATGCTGCATAAAAAGTACCAGTAAGTCCAGTAAAGGCTACTCCTTGACTAACATTATTACGATAAAATGTAATTTGTCCAGTATCCATATCTAAAGCTACACCTATAACTACACCATTTGCAGGGGCTGTTCCATAGGCAGTATCGACACCATTATTCTTCTTTTCTCCTGTATCTGTATATCCATAGCCATTTGCTGTAGTACCAACAAGTACTGTAGTACCTTCAGATGATGTTTTTATACCATATGATGTAGAATTACTTATTACTGCTCCAATTATTATCTCCCAATACCATTTACCAGAAGATTTACCAATTGTACTACGAGTAGCATAAACATCTGCATTGCTGGCAGTAGCTGTCAAATCTCCATTGCTCAAGGTTATGCCTGCATTTGTATTAGCAGGATCCCAAGTAGCATAAGTTGTAGACTGCACATTTCCTAACCATCCTATTGAAGCTGTTCCTGCCATATTATATAGTTGATGAAGCAAATAACATTATTGGTGCCCTAAGTGCCATTGAATCACTACCCCTTATTTGTGAAAATGCAACAGAAGCAGGCATAGCTGATGTAGTAACTGTATATACTCCTTGTCCTAATGTAAATTGCATGGTTGTATTATTTGAAGAACCAAAGAATCCCTGAAAAGCACTGTTTACATTAGATACTACCATATTTGAATAACTTCCATTTGCACCACCAGAAGTTGTACGAGATAGAAAACCTATCCAATATTCACCTTCTGTAAAAGTATTTGTCATACCTATAGTAAAATGTCTTATGCCAGAATATAATGAATAGCTACCAGCTGTTCCTGAATGAGTTAATGCTGTTGAAGCAGAAATACTGCTATATAATGATAAACTAGATGCATTTCTTGTGTATATACCAACCCAAAAAGATAAGGTATGTGAACCAGATGAGTTTGATGAGTTAGTATTATGCATAGGTAGCAATATTCTATCACATTGGAAATTGGGGAAGATCTCTGGTTCAAATCGCAGAGTACCTTGTCCAACTTGTCCAGCTACCATTGGTAAATCTGCATATGCGTTATATCCAGATAATGTTGATGCATTTGGTACACCTATTGAAATAGTGGAACCATTTACTGATATAGATACTTGACCTGTAGCAGATAAAGATGAAGTAGCTGGAGCATTTATCCCAACTGTACTACCACTTCCTGATAAAGTAATATTATTACCTCCGGAAAAATAAAACGCATCATTGGAAATAGACCAAGAAGAAGTACCACCAGTATTTCCATTTAAAAATATTTGATCTGGTACTGTGTTTACATCAATTCTTATTTGAGAACCATTTGTTCCAGAAATTGTTACACCATTACCTCCAGAAAGTGCTATTGTTGATCCAGATGCTGTAGTATTTCCAGCAGTATTTCCTATAAGATTAAACCAGTTATTTTCAGCTGCTGCTCCTGGAGCAGCTACAGAAGCTGTAATTATTGATCCCGCTGATGTACCAAATGTAACATTATTAGCATTTGAGAACGCTAAAGTAGTAAATGAGAATGAACCATTACTAGCAGATGCTACAGGATTAACTCCACCACCTGGTGCAACAGATATTTGTAATCCATTGGAATTCAATGTAATAGAAGCATTAGTAGCAGATGTGCCCGTACCAGCATATCCTCTTGCATCAAAAGATAATCCTGATGAATTAACTGTCCAAGTAACATTAGATTGAGCTGTATTTAATCCTATCGCATCAGTAGATGCACGTGCTGTAGTTAAATAATTACCTACAGAAAATGAAATAGTATTTGATGATCCAGATACAGTAATATTATTACCACCAGCTAACCATAAATCAGTTCCTTGAGCTGATGATGTAGTCCCAGCAGTATTACCTGTTAACTTCCAGTTTTGTATATATTTAGAGGATTGTGCAGTCTCAAGATAATCACTCATTTGTGAAGTAAATTGTAACTGTGAATTTTGCGAAGTATGTCTAAATAAGCTACTTTGTGAGGTATTTAAAGCATTAGAAGTAATAGCTGAAGTATTAGAAGTAAACTGCAATCCATGAGTAATAGAGACACCCTGACCTGTAGTTGATGCCCACGAAATACCATTACCATCTCTAAAGGAAATTTGTCCTGATGTATATGTAGTATTAGATAAAACTATACTTGATATACCAGTTTGAGCGGATTGTGCAGCTACTGATATTGATATAGCATTACTTGCTATTGTACCAGAAGCATTAGTTCCATTAAATACAGCATTTGCTTGAACAAACTCTGAACCTCTGTTTGAAGCCATGGCTGTTGTTAAAGCATTTGGAGCACTTAATTGAATACTACCATTACTATATCCTACTGTTAAAGAACCTATAGCATTGAGAGAAAGTGCATTAACAGATAAAACAGTTGAACTATTTTGTGTTGTGTTACCTAATCCATATAAGGATGCATTTTGTGGTACAGAAGATTGTGAATTTACAGATATAGAAATACCATCACTGGCTATTGTACCACTAACATTAGTTCCTGCAAATGCAGCTGTAGCTTGAACAAAATCACTACCTTGATTACTAGCCATTGCAGTAGTTAGATAATCTGTTTTTATTGTACCATATAATCCTTGTGTACCAGTAGAAAATGTAATACCATTACTATCTGCAAACTTTAAAGTAGAAAATAAAGCAGATCCATTATTAGCTGAATAAGCAACTGGCTGTGTAGATTGTGCTGCTACAGACAATGCTATTGTATCACTTCCAAGAGTGGCTGATATATTTGTTAAATCAAGTGATGCTGAAGAATAAATAAAATTACTACCATAATCACTTTCCATTGCTGTTGTTAAGTAATTACCAGTAGTTTGATAATTAGTCATATCAGCTGTTAACTGATAATCAGACATTTGAGATGTAAATTGAAAATTGCTAGTTACATCTGTTAATAAGAAATTTGTTGATTCTCCTATAGAAATATAATCGGTAACATTAGAATAAGACGCACTAGCTGTCAAGGTAGAGCCTGCTATTCCAAAAGTTACATTATTATCATTAGAAAATACTAAACTAGAATGACTATGTGTAGACTGACTATAGCTTGCTGTTATTGTAGAACCGTCTAATCCAAAAGTAACTCCATTAGAATTACTTAGAATAAAATTAGTTAAATTGTTAGAAGTTGTTCCAGCAGATACGTTTATACGAGATATATGTCCTGCTGTTGAAGGCACTGTATATGATCCTACTAAAGAACCGTTGCTGATATAAAATGATAATCCATTTAAATTACCAAATGTTGCAGTTTGGAACGTAAAGCTACCATTGCTACCACTTATTGCCTGATTAGATTGTGAGGTTAAAGCATTGTGTTGAGCAGTAAGTGTTGATCCATTTAAACCAAAAGATATCCCGTTAGAATTTGAAAATATAACTTTACCAAGAGCTACATCAGTTGTTCCAGCAGAAACAGTTCCTGCAGCACCACCTGCTCCAACTGAAGCAGTAATAGTACTACCATTTAGTCCAAATGATATTCCATTTGAGTTAGAAAATACTACATTACTAAGACTACGAGAAGTTGTACCTGCACTAAAATTAACAAGTCCATCAGCAGGAGCTACTGATGCTGTTATTACTTGACCATTAATACCAAAAGATACTCCATTGGTATTAGAAAAAATCACTTGACCTAAAGTAGCATTAGAGGTTCCAGCAAATACTGAACCTACGGGAGGCTCTGATACTTCATCAGGTATATTATCTACATACCATATTTGTAATTTATCATTATTTTTAAAGGATGGAAAATGTCCTTCATAAATGAATTGATTGCCTACAACTCTACCATTAAGTTCTGTATTTAATATATAAATTACAACATTTCTTGTCAAATTTTTTATTGACAAGATACCAGATAAGTTTATACTCTTATAATCTTTAAAAGTAATACTCTTAGCTGATGCATTGAACGTATAATTTAATATTAATTTTTTCATTAATGTATTTCATTAATAAACTACTTTGACATTTGCTCCTGTACGATACAACATTCCAACTTTTAATCCAGCAGCTTTTGCTGCAGTATTATTAGCATATTCATATACTATTACTTGAGTACTATTTTGATTTGTTGGAGCTGCTTTTACTGTTATAATAACAGAATCTGAATCAGAATCTCCTTGATTATCTGTCACTGTTAAATTATATGTATATACTCCTTCAGTTAAATTAGTAAGAGTTATTGAAGCTGTTGTTCCAACTACAACTCCACCACTATTTTTCCATGTATAATTCACTATTGTTCCATCCGGATCGGTGCCACTACCAGACAGGATTACTGAGTTGGTAGGAAGCGTGATCGTCTGATCAGGTCCTGCATTGGCAGTAGGAGGTTGATTAACTACTACACAAGATTGAGTTAAAACTGGTGTTCCTATACATCCTGAAGGAGTAGTTGAAATTACAGTTCTAGTTTGTTGTCCATTAACACATGGTCCCCAAACCGAATAAGTATATGTACATGGTTGTGGAGCTGAATTAGCTTGATAACCAATATTTTGACCATATATTGGAGAATTTGTAGGTACTAAATAATTAGAATCAAGTAATGGATTTACTTTTTGATTATTTGTATTAATTAAAGAACCTATCCAATTTGGATTATTAGTATTACCATTATTCCACAAACAGTTATCTTTAGTGATAATGTTAACCATTTGTGTAGAACCACCTTCTAAATATTGACCTGCGAAACCTATAAAAATATTATTATTAATGGTAATGCCATCAGCACCTGGGGTACTATTAACAGCTTTTTGAAAATGAGATAAATCTATACCAGAAATTGCAGCATCACTAGAATTTGTTACAAATGTATTATTAGATATTTGTAAGTTTCTGCAATATGCATCTTTTGTATCACCTTCTGTTAAGAATTGAATACCAGCAGAACTTGATGGTGTGCTATATAAATTAGCAAATAAGTTATTCTTAATCGTTACGTTTGTAACTGCACTATAACCACCAACTGGTTTTGGATTATTATATCCACCATTATTATTAGGTGTACGAACATTAAATGTTATACCCATTGCTTGATTATAAAATCTATTATCTTCTATAATTGCTCTATCAGTTTCAAACTCAAGTATAATACCTTGTTCTTCTTTCGTATTTATTGGAGAGTGACCACTATAATTATGATGTATCCATAAACTGTAAGTGTATGGAGATACTACTCTATTATAATTAAGATCAATACTTCCTTGAATATCATTATTGGCAATTTCTAATCCGGATTGATTAAATAATTCAATAGCAAAATTCCAATCACTATCTCCATTCCAACTTGGACCTGTAAAATTAGCTCTTTTTAATGTATTGTTAAGAATCTTTAAACCTAAATTATAACCAGAGCCCCAATATTTAATAAGCTCACCATTTGTACCAGCAGGACGTGAAAGTTGGGTCATTGTATTTCCAGATATAATCATATCTTTAGTACCACCAACATTAATTTGTCCACATATTGTAGTACCATACCAACCAGCAGCATCATCAAATACACAATTAGTAATTTTATTACCTGTAGTATATATTTTAGGATCTATTGGAATAGTAGAACTATTATCACCATTACCATTAAAAATAACACCTCTGTGGTAAAACTTTTTTATAGAGCAATTATCTAATACAACATTATGACGTAAAGTACTCCAAATAGCTATCCAAGTCTTAAAATTTGTATTACTAACATAACTACCATCAAATCCAATATTAGATATTATTTGATTACCATTTGTTAATGAAGAACTTTCTATATTTAAAAGTACAGACCAATCTCCAGTCATAGTACCTTTTATAATAGTCAAATCTTTACCATCACCTTCTAAATTTACACCAACTGGTAAATTTAAAGTTGTTGCTTGAGTATATGTACCAGCATTAACATGAATGGTATCACCAGATATAACAGAAGAAAACGCTTTATTAAGTGTTTTCCAAGGCGTTGATTGTGAACCGTTTGATGCATCATTACCTGTAGTACTTACGTAATATATTGCCATTAGTTTAATTTTTTTGTTATTGTTTTAGTTAATCTTTTACCTATTATTTTTATTTTATACCAGAGATATCCAGTATCTACAAAACTTTCATTCACAATCACAAAGTCTCTTTCTTCTCCAGGAGTTGTATATGTATTTATTAAATCATATGTAGAATTATCATTACTTCCATATATTTCTATTGTATTATATCTAATAATACCAGAAAATTCTATATTACTTCCACTTTTTGTAAAAGAGAAATCTTTTGTGGAAGCTTTGTAGTCATTTAAAAAATCATCTAAAGATTTTGATCTAAGATGAGCATTTAAATATTCTTGATTTCCAATATCATTATAATGTAGTCCACCTGTATCCATTAAATATGACCAAGGTCTTAATCCATTAATTGTATCATACATATACTCGTAAGTATCACAATATTCATTAGGTGCATACTGTTTCAAAAAAGTATTAACAGCTGTAGAATCATTATAATATGTCTGAGCTGTAACTGGAGCAAAAAATGTTCTATCTCTTGGTCCTTGTCCTGTTATTAGAAATTTAATATTATTATTTCTCAATATATCTATAATTGTAGTATAACAATATTCAACTTCTGATACTGGCATTCTATTTGTAAACTGATTTCCACTAAAAGAGATAACAACAAAATCTGGATTATAAGATAATATAGTTTCTATATTTAAAAGAGGATTTGGTTGACAAAGAGTGCAAGGCTCTACTGTATAAGTATAACTAGATGGCATACAACCACCTATTGTTGTTCCACCTATTCCAAGATTTGTTAATGTTACTTGTGGAAAATACTGTTCAAAAAAAGATTTTAATTTATTTACCCATACCATATTAAAACCACCTGGTGGAACCCAGACGGTATGACTATCTCCAGATACTAATAATTTAAGATTATTTATCATATTTAATTAATCTTAATCCAGTTAGCTCCAGTACTTTGAAATTGAGCGGCTGCACCATTAGCTAATGTACCTGGAGCAGCACCATCTATTGTTTGTGAAGATGTTGTAGCTAATGTAAGATTTCCTCCAGTTGTATTTTTTACTACATAGATTCTTCCAGTACATCCCACTGCAGTTGGAAGTGTAAAAGTATCAGTTCCTGAAGTAAAATGTATAGTATAATCTAAATCTGTAGCTGTATAATCTGCTGTTTTAGCAACATAAGAAGCTTCAAATGAACCAGCTACACTTACTGTAGATGTTGGAAGCAACGTATTAAAACCAAATAATGGCTTAGTACCATTTGTAGTATCTGAACCATGTAAAACAGTAAGAGCATTATGTCTATTACCTGTTCCCGAACCATTACCTATTATAAATATCCTATTCTGTGAAGAAGTACTAGTTGGAGTTGAAGTGTCAGTGGCAGTTTCGTTATATTTTCCAAATCCTGCTCCATAAAATGCTATAACTTCAGCATTATTAGCAGCAAAAGCTCCAACACTATTAGCAACAGTTCCAGAGTTAAATGCTGCTCCATAATTATAATTAACTCTTGTGTTATAACCTATAGCTGTAGCTGCAAGGACATTTGCGCCTATATTACTTTGAAAACCACCTATAATATTATAACTTGCTGTTCCTGCTATTGCTTGATCATAACCAAAAATCGTATTCATTTGACCAGTACCTAATGTTGTACCACCTTGAGCAAAATCCCAATTAAATTTACCGTCTCCTGATACACTACCAACATAAGTATTATTAGTTTTAAATATAAGTGGTTGAGCATTTAATGTTCCAATAAAATCTCCACCTAATGCAGTGTTTCCTGCTGGACCCCATTTACGATCAAATAAATCCCAGTCAGTTGTAGAAAGGTATCCATCATTATTTGTATCAGCTAATGGTATACTTATAACATCAGAGGATATCAGTAACGGTAAATCTGCAGTTAAAGGAGAAGAACCTCCATCAATAATTAATGCCCATTGTCCATCTTCATCTTTATAATAAATATCACCTGTAGAATTATCTATACCTAATACATAACAACAGGAAACCTCTCCGGAGAGAGGCCCATTGTTATATAATATTTGTTTTTGCTTTGACTTTTTATCTAGAGTATTTAATTTCTCTAGTATTTGTTCATGAATGCTAGGCAAGGTATTATAATTTTAAATATTAAGCAAATGCAGGAGCTGATGTACCATCAGCATGATTACCTGATTCTAACAAAACCCATGCTGTGCCGTTGAAATAGAGGAGAACATAATCTCCAACATCAGCAAAAGTTATTGTTGTTCCACCACTAAGATTTGTTGGAGTGAGAGTACCATCACCACCATCAGTTACCATTTGAATCTTCTTAAGTTGACCTTTAACTACACCATCTGCTAATGTACCTGCATTAGAACCAGTAGTAGTCCATGCTGTATAATAAGAAGTTACATTAACTGCACCGGCACCAGATAAATTCTGTTGTGTAGATATTGGTATAAAAGTACCAAAAGTAGATGAAGGTCCTGCAATGGTAGATCCCGCTAATACATTAAATGAATTAGAAGTAATTGTAAAATCATCTGATCCATTAATAGATATATCTATTTGATCATCAGAAGGAGAACTTATATGAGTATCTCCATCAGCATCTAATATAAGAGCATTAGCAGTACCATTAAGATCTACTGTACCATTCAATATATTTACTCCATCTAAAAGTATGCCTGAACTAGCTTGAAATTGACTTGTTGCCATTATTAAATTATTTTAAAAGATTAAGCAATAGTTGAACCAGAATTCTCTAGTGTAACCCAATCTGTACCATCCCAAATTAATACTACATAATCACCAGCATCATTCATTGTAATGGTTGTACCACCAGATAAATTTACTGGAGTTATAACAGCATTACCTCCACCGTCTGCTACTAATAAAATCTTTTTAAGCTGACCAACTTGTACGCCATCTGCTAAAGTAAACGCATCACCACCAGCATCAGTATTAATTGTAGTAAGATAATTTGTAACAACAATTGCACCTCCTGTACCAGCAGTTATATCATTTTGTGCTACAAGTGGAAAAAATCCAGCAAGCATTGAATTAGCAGATATACCTGCAGATAATTCTGCGTAGGAAGTACCGTTAAAAGTTTGTAAAGATCCAGTTGTTGGATCAAATTGTACAGGTTGTGGATCTGTACCAGCAGTGTCGCAACATTCATTAAATGAAGCTACATTAAGACGATCTAACTCATTTTCTATGAGTTTACTAAAATCGAAAAGATTAGTGTCATCTTTTTGATCAGCTTTTTTTATAAGCAGACCTTTTTGAATATAATATTTTGAAGCCATTTTGTAGGTCCGTATGTTATACCGCAAACGGAACGGTTAAGTATTAATTATCAAGCATTTACTCAAGATAATATGAGATTATCGAATTTTTATTGAATTGGAACCGTGTGGAAGTATTACTTTAATTTCACAGCCACTAGATCCATTGCAAGAATTAGTTATATTATTCATGCTAAATAATACTAAAATATATTGAACTATCCAAATAAAATATAAATAACTTACAATATAACACTATGATAGTAGAATCAAAATTGAAAGAAGAATTAGAAGAAATATTGAAGAAGAATAAGATTCAATCCGAATTTAAAATTGAAGTGAGAAATGGACATTATCATCCTTCAATCTGTGTTGTTATAAGTAATACAACATTTTCTTTAAAAGATATGCATTCTGGTTGTGGATGTGTAGTATTATGTAAATATGGACATTTACCATCAAGTGACTATTTAATTGATTTAATTAAACATGTTTTTAAGACTTACAAAAAGAATGGAGTAGGTAGTATAATAACTACTCTTGGTCAAAGCTTTCCAGATAATACACTTTTGAAATTAGGATTTCAAAAATTAAGTACTTATCCAAATTATTTACATGGAAAGGATGGAAATTATAAACAAAGTCTTTATCAAATTATTTTATGAGTAGAATGATAATAGTCAATGAATCAAAGTTAATTGATCAGATAAATTACCTAACTAATTTAGAATCGAGATTTCATGAACATGACGCTAATAAAAATGAAGCTATATCAGCTCTAAATTGGATTTTTATTGAAGGTTTACCTGGTATTACAGGTCTATTAGTTGACAGAGATAAATTGGAAAAAGAACTTAGTTGGCTTGATCATCAAATAAATATAAATGATCGTGCTCAACAATATGAACTATCTGCAAAATATGCAGTAAGAGAAGATCAAATATCTTGGGTTATTAAATCAATATCCGAAGCAACTCATCCTTCTGAAATTAGTAAAGATAAAAAATACTTTGAAAAAGATGAGTATTACGATAAAGAAACAAATGAATGGAAAACTAAAAAAACTAAATTACCATTTAAATCCTTTCCAGGAGTAGCTACTTGGAGTACATTAACCAGAGAAGATTGGAGAGCTTGGGAAGAAAGTGGTGGTTCAAATCCATTATATAGAAAACAAAAAAGTGAAGAAAAAGATGAATTTAATGATTTTCATACAGATTAATTATGATACTGAGTAGAGGAAAAACAATTGAAGGCAGAATAGTAAGATCACTTCCTACACCAAAAAATCCATTAGGTATATTATATTATATTATTAGAAAACAAGGAGTTTGGGTATTTTTTATGAAAGTAAATAGAAATAAAAGTGATAAAAATTTTGTTGAACACAAATTAGAAATTGAATTTAACAGAACTTTTGAACTTGAACACCCAGAAGAAATTTCTAAGAAAGAACAAAACTTTCATCAAGAACATTTAATATACGATTAAAATGGAGTTAGAATTAAAATGGCTTAAAACAGGAGAGACCTTTATTTATAAGGAAGTTATATGGAAAAGAACTCCAGTTTTTCGTAATTCTTGGGCAGTTACAAAATATCTTGGTAAACAAGAAGGTAAAGAATTATGTTCTTTAGTTAAATGTCAACCTAAGATAGCTGGAATATTCCAAATGACAATGGCTAAATATTTTAATACTGAAACTATAGTTGAAACAATTTAAACTTAATAATATGCCAATAACAAAAACAAATACAGCATGTTGTGCTCTTTGTCAATTATCTATGCCAGATGATGAACCTATTGAAAATATAAGAAATGAGATAGAAAAGCTTAAAGAAGAAGCTAAAAAAGAATACACTCCTGTAATAATAGGGGGACAAAGAGCAGTATTTGTAATAACTACCGAGAGTGAACTTAATTTACAGAAAAATTTACGTAGTTTAAACTTTGTGATAGTTAATTCTTTTAAAAGAAGAAATGGTTATGCTCCAGGCTTACTTACTATGTGGATGTTAAATTGGTAATATGATACATAAAGCACCCAAATTTAGTTTTAATCCAAAATTTATAATAATTTTTCGAGATCAAAAACATCACTATAGACATAAATTTTATGTTTCTATAATCTGGTGTGGTTATGTATTATTCTTAAAATTTAAATAATTATGAAAAGATATGGGCATAAAAATACTGGACTTATCTATATAGAAGGTACAGATAATTTATATTATTGGAGAAATAATGGAAAGTTTGATCAATCAATACCTAAAGAAATAATTGAAAATAGTAATGATTGGGAATTATTAAGTCCTAAATTTCTTTTTAAAACAATTGATGGAGTAAATATTTATGAAGGAGATGAATTTTTCTATATAAATGTTTTACATAATTTGGAATGTAAAATATACTCAAATAAAGACATTGCTCATTATAATGCAGTAAATTATGATTGGATACAAAAATTCTCAACTAAAAATGCTGCAGAAAGTCATCTTATTAATAAAACAGTTTGTTTAAGTTTAGACGACGTAAAAATAATTATATTATCACTTACAAATAGAAAAATAGAATATCTTGAAGCTCTTGTAAGAGAAAAAATTAAATTACCAAAATAATATGAAAACTATATTATTAATAGAAGATATTGGAGATCCATATGAACCTGGATTTACGGTAGCTGTTTGTAGTTCTAAAGAAGAAGCAAAAAATCTATTTGAAGAAATATGGGATTGTATAGAAGAAAGAAACGAAGACAATAATAATCGTGCAACCTATATTGAATTACATTCAGGAAGAAAAGAAAAAGAAGATCGTCTTGGTTGTCCTCCCACTCCATATATTTCTGAAGTAGAATTAAATAAAATACTAAAAACATAATAATATGAAATACGGAATTGAACTTGAATTTTTTGTCTTCAATAGAAAAAATGAAATAATAACAGCTAGAACTGTAACTAATAATGTGGATGGTAATCCACTTATTGGAGAAATAAGAACTGGAATACATAACAATATTGTTGATTGTATATTTGAGCTTAAAAAACTTATTTATAATGAACAAATTCTTATAGAATCTAAGAATTGTCATATAAGATTTATACCAGAAGTGACTTTATCTGACGAATTTATAAGACAATGCAGAAAGGATAAAGCTTTTGTTAATTCTAAAAGACTTGAAGCTCTTGAAGAATTTAGTATTTATCCTAATGGTGCAGTAAGTAAAGTACTTCCAAAAGGTTTAAGAAAGGCTTCATTACAAATTAACTTTTCAGAAAATAAAATCTTTAACTATACAGAATATAGAAGAGTTGAAGTTGAAGATAAATATAGATATGATTCAAGTAATACAACAAAATCTTATGCGAGTTTGTTTAATTATATGAATCCTATATTTGATCTTGATCAAGCATTCAAAAAAGAAATTAAGGATACAAATAGAGTAAAAGGAGTTTATGCTATAAAAGAAGGTCAATTAGGTGATAGAATTGAATATCGTAGTTTACCAAATAATGTAGATCTTGATAAAATTATTGAAGTACTTACTGGAAAATATATTCCAGAAGGAAAAGAATTAAAAACAAAAGAAACATGTTTGGAAGAAATAAAAAAGTAAAATATTTTGCTTATGGCTCTAATATTAGTTTAGATAGAATGAGAGATAGACTTGGATGGCTTGGACATATATCACCTGGTATACCACATATATTAGAACATTGGAAATTAGTTTTTGATGCTGGATATAGTTACTCTCAATATACCTTTGCTAATATTGAATATGAGCCTGGAGCTGAAACTCATGGTCTTATTTATGAAATAACTCAAAGACAGTTATCTCAACTTCAATATTTTGAAGCCCTCTATGATAAACGTTGGTTTAAGCTTCCAGATGGTACACAAATATTTACTTTTGTATCTCCTCCACAATATAGAACCGATAAGACTAAAAAGCCTCGGCTTGAATATCTTAATATTATCATTGATGGTGCTGTTGAAGCAAAACTTAATGTTCTTCGAGATCAACTTATTAAGTATAAGAATGAAAATTATGTACTTAAAAAAGGTAATAAACATAAGAAAAGATAAAAAAGCAAACTAAACTTATTAAAAAGTTTTAAAATATGAATAAAAATGGCAACAACTAAAAAAGAGAAAACAGCAGAAGCTATATTAAAAGCTAAAGCTTATATACTTAAACAGCCAGGATTAAAACTTAAAGGTTTAACTAAACCAGAACAAAAATCTCCTCAATCTTTTCTAAAAGCTTTCTTTTCTAATTATAATAAGAAACTTGAAACTGTATATGTATCTAATGGTAAGATACAATGTATGCCTGGTAAAAGAAGAAGTATTGAGGATATATTCTTAATAACAGTTCATTATTATCCAAAAGCATCTCTTACAAAACTTTATACAGAATTGCTTAAATTAATAACTCAAGATTTAGTAGTTTCAGGTTTATGTAAAGTAATTCATAAAAGAGTTTATAGAGGAGTAACTTCGTCAGACAACGGAGGATATATTAATGGAACTCTTATTGATGAGTTTGGAATAGATTTAAAAACATTTAAAATTGACGAATCTAGTATAACTTCAAAATGTAATAAAAATACAGTATGGGGTAATTATACCAAGGATGCAATCGAATTTATACAAACTTAATCACAATGATATCAATAATATTAATGATATTACTAATGATAACAAATTTAGTAATAGCTATAAAAGATTCAATAAATGGTAGACCAAATATTTTAAATTCTTTTGCTGCAGGATTTATTTGTTTTGGTATAATTATTTTATTGCTTAAATAATTAATTTATGCTAGAGATAAAACAAACTTGTACTCCAGGTACAGTAATAAGATTTGGTAGTAGTAAACGTACCATGATTAACAGGTTTATTGAAATCGTCGTAGCAAACAAGTTTACAGAGATTTCTATTCCAATACTACAATTCCAAGAAACATTCAAAGATAAAGTTGGAGAAGAAAATAATAATTTAATGTATAATTTTAGTGATAGAGGTAGTAGAAACTTATGTCTAGCACCAGAATATACGGCAGTTATTCAGAAGTTATCTAAAGAATACTTTAAGTATAAGAAAGATGTAAAAATCTTTTATGTGCAACAATGTTTTAGAGGAGAAAAACAACAATTTGGAAGATGGAGAGAATTTACTCAATTTGGAGTAGAAATTATAAATCCCACAGGATATATTGGAACTAAAGAATCTGAAATGCCTACTATACAATATTTACGACATATAGCTGAACATCTTATAAAGGAGATAACTCCTAACCTTATTGTAAGAGATAATGTTCCTAGAGGTCTTGATTATTATAAAGAAGGTATTGGATTTGAAATAATGTGTCCTGAACTTGGAACTGCACAACAAGTTTGTGGAGGAGGAGAATATGATGGAGGAGCTGGGTTTGCTATTGGAGTAGATAGACTCATGATTATAAAAGAAAAAGACAGATTAAGGGACGAACAAAGATAATAATATGAAAAAGAAACTTTATATTGATATGGATGGAGTCCTCTGTGACTTTTATAAACCATTTCTACAAGAACAAAGTCAAAGTAATCCATTTCCACATTCTAGAAAAGGATTTTTTATAGAATTAGATCCATTGGATGATGCTATAGAATCTTTTAAAGAATTAGAGAAATATTATGATGTATGGATACTCACAAGACCAAGCCCATCTAATACACATTGTTATACTGAAAAAGCTGATTGGGTTGAACAATATTTAGGCTATGATGTTCTTAATAAAACTATAATGTGTACTGATAAATCTCTATTAAAAGGAGATTTTTTAGTAGACGATATGACCGAACATGGTCAACTTGAATTTGAAGGAGAGCATATTCATTTTAATACATCCAAATTTCCAAATTGGAAAGTAGTAACAGAATATCTCATTCAAAGAGCTAAAAAATCTGATCCAATTAAGCTTTGGAGATGGATTAAAGGTAGACAAGATGGAGCCGAATATAAAAAATTTTGTTTATGGTCTAAAAGAATTGGTAATATAGGATTTGATGCTTATATATTAAAATATGAGGCAAACACAACATTACCATGGCATACTGATCCAATAAAAAATGGTAAACATTATCGTCTTAATATTAAGCTTTTTGGAAGATCTTATTTTTTAATTAAAGGAATTTCAAGAAAAAAAATCCATGATAGGTTTATATTTTTTAGACCAGATATATATCCACATTCATTATCAGTTGTAACGTCAACAGTAAAACTTTCATTTGGATTTGCTAAATTTAAGTCGTTATGATAATAGAGATATTAAAAATGTTAGGTCTTGTTATATTACAACATGCAAGTTTTACTTTAATAAGTAGAGCAAGAAATAGTAATAGTCTATTGTATCATACAATTGCTTCAGTATTAAGTAATGGAATGTATTTATTAGTAATAAGACAACTTATTCTAAATTTAGATAATTGGATATTATTAATAACTTATCTAATAGGAGCTGTAACAGGATCTGTTTTTATGCATTATATTGCAATGAAATACTTTGAAAAAAAGAAACCATGATACAAAGTATATCTATAATAAATAGAACATCTCCCGATAAAAGGGATAGAACTACTATATTAGAACACAAATCAAATGATAATTCAAAAAATCAAAAAATGATGAAAACTGGAATAATAGTAGCAAGAATGCAATCTCCTTATCTTACAGATGGACATACAAGTCTAATAAGTTTTGTAGCAAGTAAATGTGATGCAATAGTTATAGTACTTGGAGTATCTGAGGCTCAATTTACTGATAGAAATCCTCTAACTTTTGAAATGAGACGTGCAATGATATTGAATTTATATCCTTATATGCAAATAGAAAAGATATATGATCATCCTTCAGATGAACAATGGTCAAAAAATCTTGATGATATTATTGCAAAATATGAAAATCCAACACTATTTGGTTCAAGAGATAGCTTTCTTGGTTCTTATACTGGTGTATTTCCAATATATAGATTTGAGCCAATATATGATATTTCATCAAGTAAGATAAGAAAAGGACTTAAAGAAATAAATGCTACAGATTTTAATAAACAAATGCGTGTTGGTTTAATTCATGGAATAGAAAATAGATTTCCAATAGTTTATTCTACTGTAGATATAGCTATAATTGGAGAAAATCAGAATATGCTACTTGTAAGAAAACCAGGAGAAAAAGAATATCGTTTTTTAGGAGGATTTGTCGATACTTCAGATAAGAATTACATGCATGCTGCATTCAGAGAGTTAAATGAAGAGATTAGTAATCTTGAAAACTCTGATATAATAGTACCATTAAAATATATAGATTCATTCAAAATAGATGACTATAGATATAGAGGTACTAAAGACAGTATTATGACTAATTTCTTTACTATTATGGTTAAAGACAAAAATAATCCTGAAGATAAAGAATTTAAAAAATATAAAGGAGGAGATGATATAGAAGAAGAAACTAAATGGTTTGATATAGAATCTTTTGATATATCTCGGCTCGGCCAAGCACATCACATATTATACGAAGCACTAAAAAAATATTTATATGCCTAGAATAGTTACGCCAAGTGACACAGATGCCTATAAAATAGGTCACTGGTTACAGAGACCAAAAAATATAACAAAATTTTATTCTTACGGAGAACCAAGAGTTGGAGGTAAGAATAAATTTATATGTTTCTTTGGATTACAGCCAATAATTCAAGAACATTTTTTACCAAGAATTACTACAGAAATGATAGAAGAAGCACAAGAAGAGTGCTTTATGACTTTTGGTACTGACAAACTTTTTAATAGAGAAGTTTGGCAAAAAGTAAGAGATCTTGGTTATTTACCTTTAAAAATAATGTCAGTACCCGAGGGTACGATTATTGAAGAAGGTAATGTTTGCTTTACTATTGAAAGTACAGAACCATGGTTTGCAAATATGATTTCGCATTTCGAAGACTTTTTAATGTGGCCTTGGTACAGTTCAGCTGTATGTACAAGGAGCATGAATATAAAAAAAGCTATTAAACCAATATTTGAACAGACAAGTGATATATCTGAATTGGTATTACCATTTGCTGTAAATGATTTTGGACTTCGTGGAGCCACTTTCTTTCAAGGAGCAATAATGGGTGGTATGGCTCATTTAGTTCATTTTGAAGGTTCTGATAATATGCCAGCATCAAGACATATCAAAGATTATTATGATATGAAAGGTAGGGCTAAAAGTGTTTGGGCAACTGAACATTCAGTAGAATGCTCATATGGTCCTGGTAAGGGAGAGTATGAGTATGTAAAAGCTCAATTATCTGTTCATACAGATCTTATTAAAAGTATTGTAATAGATGCTTATGATGCTGATAACTTCATGCAAAATGTTGTAGGAAGCGATGAAATAAAAGAGCTTGTTAAAACTCATAAAGGAAGAATTGTTTGGAGACCTGATAGTGGTAAACCACTTCTTAATGTAACTAAATATTCTGATATGCTTGGAGCTATATTTGGATTTGATATGAATCAAAAACAATACAAAGTTCTTAAGTATAATACAGGACTTATTCAAGGTGATGGTATGGATGAAAATAGTATACCAGAACTTTTTAAAGAATATGTTAAGACAGGTTGGTCAGCAGAAAATATTGTGACTGGATCTGGTGGAGGTCTTTTAGAAGAAGATCTTACTAGAGATACACAAAGATGGGCTATTAAACTTTCTTATATGGAGAAAGACGAAGTATCTTTTAATGTGATGAAATCTCCAAAAACAGATCCTACAAAAAATTCAAAATCTGGTATGTTAAAACTTCACTCTCCTGGAACTACAATATCATCAAAAGAAGAATCTCCACAAATGTTTGCTGGATATACTGATATGATGAAAGTTGTTTATGAGAATGGAAAATTTAATAAAGATAGGTTTGAAAATATAATTGAAAGAGCGTCAAAATTTTAGTGTGTTTGTGCGGCGTATCTATGGCAGAGTAGCCTACAGAAATGTGGGCTACTTTTTTAAACTTTATTTTATGAAAGTAATTATCATAATTGCAATAATAGGTATTACAGGATATTTAATAAATACCATAATAACTTATAATAAATATCTTAAAAAGAGTAGACAAAGTAAAATTTCAAGAAAAAAGACTGGAAGACAGTTAGCAATAGATATTCATAAGAAGCATCTAACTGAAGCCGAAATAAAATTATTAAATTTAAGAACTAAAGATAGAAATACTACTCTAGAACAAAAGTTACAATCTATAAGAGAGAATAATCTCAAAATTAAAAAAGAAATAAAATGAAATTTAAAAATTGGAATGGAAAATCTCTTAAAGGAGACTGGATGTTTACTATCAAAATAGATGGTATTCAAGGCAGAAAAGTTACTTTTGGTTTTGCTAATTCAAATATTGGAGCAAAAAGCTCTGGATTTTATGTAGTTAGTAAAAATGATAAACAATTAAATAATCTTCCAAAAACTTTTCCATCAGGACAAATATTTGAAATATTTAACGGATCTTGCAACAGTACTTGGAGTATTTTATCAGGACCTGAAGGTGAAAGAGAAAGAATTAAAAACAAACAAATTTATAAATTATTTCCAGTAATTGATAACAGACTTATTCTTGCAAAGAAAATAACTAATCCAACAGCCAGGCAGATAAAAAGCTGGTTTACTAAAGTAAGATTAGAAGGTTATGAAGGTTTAGTACTAAGACCACTAGAAACTAACAAAAATGTTACTGTACATAAATTAAGTAAACATTTTATTAAAGTTAAAGCCTCTTATACAGTTGATACTAAAATAATTGGTTTTGTAGAAGGTAAAGGTAGACTCAAAGGTATGCTTGGTAAGTTTGTTACTGAAAATGGTGGAGTAGGAGTTGGTTTTACAGATGCAATGAGAAAAGAATTCTGGAATAAAAAAGAACAACTTCTTAATACTACTATTGAAGTAAAGTGTATGGAAATAACTAAAAATAATCGTTTTCGGCAACCCAGATTTGTAAAGCTTAGACCTGATAAATAATGAAAAAATATTTTGCAAAATAAAATTGAAATATGACAAAACGATACGATATTATATATTTATCAGATGGGTATATGTATGGGATAGATAAAGAAGATTCTGGAAAGTCTAATGATACTATCATAGATATAGTAGGAAGATTGTGGGTAAACATGGAAGAATGCTTTCATAAAGCAGCTTTAAATCAAGGTTGTTGGAAAGTTCATTTTACTAATAATCCATCTCTTGGTTTACCTTTATTACCAGATATAGAAAAAAATTTAAAACAAGAGTTGTATAATATAATTGCTGGAGATTGGGCAAGACATGAGGATGACTATCCTTATATAAAGCAAACTGTTGAACAGTGTTATAAAGCAGCTTCTGCTAAGAATAAATATACAGGAGAAGATATGAGAAATGCTCATATGACTGGAAGTATTGCTGCTTTAAATTGGAGCAAAGCTGGGATAGAAGAAGAATTTAATCATTTAACAAGAGCAGAAGATTATATACAATCTCTATCTCCTAAACTTCCTATAGCTGTAGAAGTGGAAATGGAAATAGATTCAGATAATGCTTGGAACTACAATCCTGAAAGAGGTGAGAATTGGCATTATAAGTTGCAACTTAATGGTAATCAAGTAATAGTAAAACAATGGATATATGAAGAATAAGTTTTTAGAAGAAAGTCGAAAACGCAAAGACAAACTTCAGGAAAAAGCTAATGAAATTAGTAAAATAGCAAAAAAAGCAAGAGAAGCATTTAAAAATGTAACTCTTGGAGATGCAGGTAGTCCAGAATCATTATTTATATTAGGTTTTGTTGCAGGATACAAAGAAAAAGAAAAAGAAGTATGAACACAGATAAAATACTAACAGCAAAAGAGTTTTTAAATTCTAAAAATTATTGGCATTCTGAAGATTATATACCATTATTACAAAAATTTGCTAAACTTCATGTAAAAGCTGCTTTAGAAGCTGCTAGTAAAAAAGCTGAATTAAAAATTGATTTTTCTATGTCTGAATTACCAGAAGGAAAAATTAATAAAGATTCTATTCTTAATGCTTATCCAGAAGATTTAATAAAATAATATGAAAGATGTAATAAACTATATTTTAGAAAGAAAAAGTTTATTAATTTTTATAATTATTATACCATGTCTTCTTAAAACAAATTATAAAGGTGCTTCTGCAAGATTGCATTTAAAAAGACAAAGATTTATAAAATAAAAAAAGTTAATAACTATTTTAAATAATGAGAATGAATATAATAGAAATACTATTAATACTTTTTCTACATTGGTTTGCAGATTTTGTATTACAAACAGATAAAATGGCACAAGGTAAATCAAAGAATTGGACAGATTTGATAAGTCATACTCTTACATATTTTTTTGTATTCTACATAGCATCCATATTATACTATTTTATATCAGATAATAGAAGTATTTCGTTTGTCATACAATAACAGACTATTTCACAAGTAGATTAAATTCTAAACTCTGGGAGAAAAAAGATATTCATAATTTCTTTGTAAGCGTAGGATTTGATCAATGGCTTCATTATGTGCAATTATTTATAACATATTATTTATTATTAAAATGAGTACAAAAATAACAATAGTAAAAAATGGTCCACTTATAGTAGAAAGTAAAGATGTTCTTACTGTAGATGGAGAATTAAAAGGTAAAAAACAAGCTTTCTGTAGATGTGGTAAATCAAAAGATAAAATTTATTGTGACGGAAGTCATAAAAATAATAAAAAAGATTAAATTATGATATTATTCGCAACATGGTATTTTATATTGGGATTATTAACTTGTGGTATAGGTGTTTATAGAGGTATTACTGGAAAACAATCAGCAGAACCAGATGAATTATCTGTTCTTAGTTGGTTTCTTTTCTGGTGGGTGTATTTACCTATATTTTTAATTAGATATATTAAATATAAGGTTAATGGTAAAAGCTTATAAATCAATGGGTTTATTTATAGGACAATTCAATCCTTTACATAGAGGACATTTATATGTGCGAGATAAAGCACAAGATATATTCGATATAGTAAAAATAGTAAGAATATTCGACCCTCATAAAAGATCTGAATATTGTACCCCAAGCAAACATATTGATATTCAATACAGCTTAAATATTGTAAATCTTGTACAAGAATTTGAAAAAAGATATAATGTAAGTATAATTCGTGGTATAAGAAATGAGAAAGATTATTTAAAAGAGAGAATATTATTTGATAATTTAAGAATAGAAAAACCCAACTTAAATTTTATTTATATATTCTCTTCGGAACAATTTAAAAACTATTCATCTTTTTGGATTAAAAATTTATCTCAAGAAGATAAAAGTAAATATATAATGTAAAATTATTTATATGTGGAAATTAAGAGGTGATGAAAAAACTCAAGAACAACTTGATGCTTATGTCAGAAAACTTAAATTTAAAAAATCTAATGACGAAGCAAAAGATAAAAAAACAATAACTTTAGCAAGTGTAATATGGAGAATGGTTTTTTTACAAGAACCTACATATTATACAGATGAAAAAGGGTATCAAAATCATCAGTGCGATGGTAGCCGTTTAAGAAGTGTTGAAGATATGTATTCAGTAGCAAAAAATTATGTTAAAAATGTAACTAGAGAAAAAGTTGAAAAAGCAATTGAAAAATTAATTTCTGCTGGCTATATAGAACAAAGCTTTTGTGAAACAGTACAGAGAAGAGTACATACTGCTTTAAAAATTAAAGCGACGTTAACAGATATTAAAAAAGTCTTAAAATGAAAAAAATAAATAATCTATTTCTTGAAGTTAATGGTAGTAATATAGAAATTATTAAAGAAAAAGCTTTAAGATGGAGAAAAATTAAGCTTATTGGTAAAGATCCAAAAAATTTATCAGAATTGATATTTAGATTGGTTGTTAATCATGAAGCTACTGTTTACTCAAATAAAAGAAAACCTAATAATAATGGAGTACAACAATGCTCTATGCATAGGGCAAGAAGTGTTGAGGATGTTTTTAAGGCTGCAAAGTATTATAAACCCGACATTACTTTAGAACAAGTTCATAAAGCAATGAATAAACTTAGACAAAATCATAAAATAAGTCATCATTTTTGTGGAACTGTAAGAAAATACGTTCATAATGCAAGAACATTAATTGATAATCCTAATCAATATTCTGAAACATTAGGAAAATTAGATATTAATTTTTAAGGTTTATTTTGATAATTAATGTTTAAGTTGTATCTTTGTAAATCTTGGAAATTATGAAACTAAATTTAATGTCAGAAGAAGATGCTTATAATTTAAATGTAGGAGATACTATATATGATAATCGTAATAGAAGGGTAGAAATAATTGAAAAAAATCCAAATACTTTACTAGTAGAACAATATATGACAGAAGATCGAACAATTGTTCTTCACAAATATAGGGCCTATAGAGAGATAGTACAGAATTATACAACTCACATTAAAGAAGACAATTATGGTACAAATAGAGATGGTAATGACCAAAGCTCTAAAAGCTGATTTATATAAATTAATAAAAATACTTGCTGAAGGAGAATATAGAGTTATGACCAGTGATGGTGGAGATACCTATATGTTTACTAGTGTAGAAAAAGGTAGTAGAGCTGCTACTTCTGTAAGTTGGAGTGATTTATGTATTGGTTATATTCCAAAAAAATTAGGTATTCAATATCTTATAATTCCAACAAATAATGAATTCAATATAGCTAAGTATCTTATTGATTACTATAATGAAATGGTTTTGAATCAAAAAATTAAAGAAACCACAGTTGATGGAGAAATTAATAATCCTTATTCTTTAGATGGATCAAGTTTATATTAAACTTTTAATCATGAGTAGAAAAAGAAATAAGAATCTTAATAAAAAAAGAAGACAAGATAATAATAAAAATAGATTTACTGGTGATAAAAAAAAAGAAAAATATAAATATATCAGAGCCTATAAAAAATATCTTGCTTCAAAGGGTCATCCAAAAGAAACTTCAAAACCAGATCCAAAACTTATTCAAAATAATTATCCTTTAACATTTGATCCTCCTGATGATGATTCTATTGAAGAAATTGAATTAGAAAATGAAATTCTTCAACTTGAAAATTTATATGGATTTGGTACAAGAAAAGATTCTCAAGGTAATATTATAACACCGGAAGGTAAAGTAATAGGACAATTAGCTGAAAAAGAAGATAAATATGGAAGAAGGATAAATAATGGCAAAGAAATTATTGGAAGACACTATGAGTAATATGTTTATTATCATTATTTAATGGAAATAATACAATTATATAAAAAGTTAAAGCAAATAGGGTTATCACCAAATGAGTTTACAGTTTTATCTTTTATGGCTAAAGATATCAAAGAAGAATTTAGCTTTAATGAACATCTTTCTAAAAGAATATTAAGAAAGAATGGATTTTTAGATAAAGAAGATAATTTTACTCAAAAGTCTAAAGATTTATTTGGTGTTGTAGATGAAATAGATCCAGTAAATAAGTTTAGGGAGCTATTTCCAAAAGGTATTTTACCTAATGGAAAATCTGCGAGATCAACATATAAAGAATTAGATGATAAACTTAAATGGTTTATGAAAGCTTACGAGTATTCTTGGGGTATAATATTTAAAGCAACTAAAGAGTATGTTAAATATTACGCTAAACAGGATTATAGATACATGCAAACTGCATCGAATTTTATAAGTAAACAAGATAGTAGTAAGATAAAATCCTCTTCTTTAGCTGAATGGTGTGAGAAGATAAAATCAGGAGATGAAGTGAATGAAGAATTTGATATAAATGTTTAAATATGTTTTCACTTGAAGAATTATGTATAAATAAGGTTGAAGCAGATACTAAAAACTTACTAATATCAGGTCATCCGGATGAAACATCTATTCCTGAGAAAAATAAGCTTGAAACTGTATTTACCTTAGATGATGACATTGAAAGTAAAATAGCAGCAATATATGGAAAACAAAAGAAAAAGCTTCCTGAATCCATAATTTATTTTAAAGAGATGTGGATATTTGGACCTACTCAAGAAAAAGGAGTTTTTCGAGATGTTAAAAAGATCTATAACTCTGCTATACAAGATTGTATCAAAGAAATACAAAGAGAATACAATTTTGATAAGGGTGGTGGAACACAAAGCTTTGTTGATTATTTGAAAAAAGTTCTTGAAAGAAATATGATAGAAGAATGATCATATTAAATCAATTAAATGTCAACATACAAAGTTGCTCTAGAAAGAATTGAAAATAATCGATTCAAGAAAGACAACTGTATACCATTTAATGGTATACTACCAAGATTTTCAGAATATTTACCAGGTATTCAACAAAAAAGATATTATCTAGTTTCTGGAGCTTCAGGAGCTGGTAAATCACAATTAACAGATCATTTATTTATATTTACTCCTAATGAATTTACAAGATTAGAAGAAGTAGATGTAACATTTAAAGTTTTTTATTACTCTTTAGAGTTAGATAAAGAAACAAAAATGACTCAATGGATGACTCGTAGATTGTATGATCATTATGATATCCGAGCTAATATTAATATACTTCAATCTGTAGGTAAAAATAGACTCTCAGATGATATATATATGGCTCTGATGGAAACCGAAGAGTATTTTGAAAAACTTGAAGATAATTTAGTTATAAACGATAATGTATTAAATCCAACTGGTATAATAAAAGATATTGAGAATTACGCCAAAGCTAATGGTAAAATACTTAAAAAATCTTTTATAATAAAAGAAAAACAAAATGATGGATCTATAATAGAAAAAGAAGTTCTTGGATTTGATAGATACATACCTAACAATCCTAATGAGTATGTTATAATTATAGTTGATCATGCTAGTTTATTAAATCTAGAACAAGGCATGGCTATAAAACAAACTATAGAAAAATTATCAAAGGATTTTGTAAGATTAAAAAATAGATATCATTATATACCAGTTTTAATTCAACAACAAGCAGCCGAAGGTGAAAATTTATCTCATTTTAAAGCAGAAAAATTAGAACCAAATAAAGCTAATTTAGCTGAAAGTAAACTGACATATAATGATTGTGATATTGCATTAGGTATATTCTCTCCATATAAACATGATATTAAAAATTATCGCGGATATAATATTTTAGAGATGGGAGATGCCTATAGAAATCTTAATGTATTTAAAAATCGTTTTGGAATACAAAATATTAATATAGGTATGTATTTTGATGGAGCGGTTAATTATTTTAAAGAACTTCCAAAATCAGATCAAATAACACAAAATAACTACAGTTATATAAAGCAAAGAAATCCAAACTGGTAAAATTATTACTTAGAGTAGAACTGGCAATAAGAATCAATATTTCAAACAAAAATCAAAAAAGTAATAGAATGATAAAAAATAAAACATCAAATCAAAATAAGGCAGTATTAACGTATCTTCGTAAGAGACGTAATGCAAAGATGACAACTGAACAAATATGTACTGGAGCAAATACCATTTATAATGGACATTTGACCGTTACACAAGTGAGTAAATGTTTGAATCGTTTTAGTGAAAGAAATTTGGTAAAAAAGACTGCAGATGCTACAGGTATAACAAACAATGGCCGTAAGGTATGTCGTTGGTTTTATACTCCAGCAACTAAAGGTTAATTAATTGTCAGTTTTACTTTAAGTATATTTTTATGATAGTGAAATTAGTGATTGGACAAATATGTGCAGGTAAAACTACTTATTGTCTAAATTTAACCAAAAAGAATTATGTAAGATTAAGTATGGATGATCTTAAAATAATGATGTTTGGTAGTCTACCGTCCGATAAAAAAAGTGAGGATATTATCACCGCATCTATGGAGAATATTCTTAGTATGATCGATGGTATAGATGATAATAGAAATGCCGTTATAGATGGATTTCAGCTCGATATAGAGGCTCTAAGATATCTTATATCCTGTTTTAATGTAAAGATTAAAGTATTTACTATAGACTTGTTTAAAGCCAATAAAAGAAATAAAAGAAGGCAACAAGAAGATGGTTTATATATAGATCCTGAAGATATAAAGAAATACAATGATGCTTTTATAAAATTTGTAAATTCCGAGAAATTTAGAGAAGTTACAAAGAGTATTGAAGTTACTTATGTACATAATTATGAAAAAACAGAAAATTGTTTGGTAATGTAAAAAATTTGTCTTAACTTTGTATAAAAAGTTATGGCTTATAATGCTCTTATAATTGCAGAACCAGGATCTGGTAAATCTACATCAATAGAAACACTAGATCCAAAAACAACTTTTATTATTAATTGTGCTAATAAACCGTTGCCTTTTAGAGGCTGGAAATCGCTTTATACACCATTTAATAGTAAAGAAAATACTGGTAATATGGTTGCATCTGCTAATCCTAGTGTAATCTTACAAGTTATGGATATAGTAGACAAAAAGTTACCTCAAATGAAAACGTTAGTAATCGATGATTGGTCGTTGGTTGCTTCGTTTGAATATATGAATAAATCACATGAAGTTGGTTATCAAAAGTTTACTGATATTGGTAAAAATATATATCTTATTGGTACTAAATATAAAGATATGAGAGATGATCTAACTGTATTTTATCTTACTCACCCAGAGAGATCAGAAAATATAGATGGTGATTCTAAAATTAAGGCCAAAACAGTTGGTAAATTAGTTGACCAATTAATAGTAATTGAAGCTTTATTTACGGTAGTACTTTATGGTAAAGCTAAAAAAGAAGGTAAAGAAATTAAATATTTCTTTGAAACTCAAACAGATGGAGAGACTCCAGCTAAGAGTCCAAAAGATATGTTTAATGAATTAAGGATACCTAATGATTTGGAATTAGTAAGAAGTACAATTGTGAATTATAACGAATAAGTTTCTTCTTAATGGAGGAAGAAATATCAAAAACAAAAAAACAATAGACAAATATGTATAACTTAGGCGAATTAAATACAACAGAAAGGCAAAACAGTTCTCCATATATTTCATATGGTTCAGGTCAGATACTAAAAATAAATGACATTGAACTAAAAATAAGTGCAAATACTGGATCACCAAAGGCGATTCTCCATATGGAGACTAAACCTATAAATGATCCTAATTTTACTCCTATCGAAGGACATAAAGGTAGAGTTGGTAAAATTGGTATAGGTGTTTACATGAAGACAGAAGATCAGAAAAAAGATTTCTTGAAAAAACTTAAAACTATATCTATAGCTCTTGGAGTTGAAGATGAAGTAAACCAAGTTACAGGAAATAGTTTTGATGAAGTTGTTGATAATGTAAAATCTATAATTACTGGTAATAAGTGGGCAAGATATACTATATTTGCTGAGCAATATCCAAAAGCTGATGGTAAATTAGGTATTAAACTTTTATTACCTCGTTATAACTTTGTAGAATCTATTGATGTTGAAACTGAGAACTCGAAACTTATTAAATTTGATGAAAATAACAATTTTCATTTTAAGAAAATAGATCTTCCTCAGATGAATACAGCTCTAGAAAGTACTGACGATTTGCCATTCTAAGCAATTTCAGGCACTCAATAAAGAAAGCCTCTACAGAAATGTAGGGGCTTTTTTAATTTAAATTTATTGATATGGTGTTATATAACATGAATAAGTTAAAGACAGAAATTAAAGATATACCAGAAGCATGGATATATAAATATTATTCTGAAATGTCTGGAAGACCTATAGTTCAACCTTTTGATGGAAGAATTATTAAAATAAGATCATTTATAAATAGAGATACTGAACCTTCTCTTTGTATATATTATAACGAAAGATTAAATAAATATCTTTGGTATGATCATTCTAGCGGACAAGGTGGAGATGTTATTGATTTTGTTCAAACAATTCTTAGTAAGACTTATAGTGTAACTTTAGATAACATTTTAACTACTTATGAGAAATTTTTAGATGAAGGAGGTAATCTTGATGAATATGACAATGCAGAAATAATGTATGATTATATTACTTATAAAGTATGTCCAAGACAATATAAAGAAAACGATTTTGAATTTTGGAGACAATTTCAAATAGGTAAAAAAATTCTTATAGATTATAACGTTCAACCCCTTAAAGAATACACTATTCTTAAAGGAGATCAAGAAGCTGGAAGATTTGCAAATTATTCTTTTGGTTTCTATTCTGAAAAACAAGGTTTATATCAAATATATCAGCCTGAAAATCCAAAAATAAAATATTTAAATACTAAAAAAGATTATCTCATAGGATGGGATCAACTTAAATATAATACTGATGTTTGTATTATAACTTCAGGATTAAAAGATTTAATGGCATTAATGTCAGTTGGTCTAAAGGTTGAAGCTGTTGCACCTAAATCAGAAAATACTTATATAAAGTATGATATGATTGATTATTTAAAATCTAAGTATAAATATTTAATAACCATGCTTGATAATGATGAGCCTGGTATTAAAGCTATGAAAAATTATAAGAAGATTTATGACATACCATATGCGCATATACTTCTTAAACAAGATCTTGCAAAAAATAATCAAAATAATGTTCTTCCTTTTTTAAAGGAACATTATTCTTATTATATAAATAAAATAATTAATAACTAATAAAAAATGAATAGAATATGCACATACGGGATATATAGAAAAGATATGGCTGGTTATGATTTCTTACATAGAAGCTTTGGACAAAATAGCGTTTTATATAAAAGGACAGTCAATATACTAGGATATAAAATGTATGATGCTATATTTAGAGCTGATGTTGAATTCACTGGCAATCCTAAAGACAAAATAGTTGTTGATTTATTATTAGTAGACGATTATGTTTATGAATATATGAAAAGAGTAAGAACTCGCGATTATTTTGAACATTTAATAAGTATTGATTATGAACTTTATTCTATTTTTATTGAATGGCCTCTAAGAGAAGAAAATAAAGAGGTAGAAGATGGGGATTGGGTAAAGTTTAACAAAAACATGTAAAATTATGGCAATTTTATTAAAAAAGAAAAAAAAATTAATAGGTACTATTTCTGGAAGTAAAGTTAAAAAAGTATTAATTAAAAAAACACCAACTCACTTTCAATTAAGAATTTTATCAAGACATCCAAGTTGCGAAAAATTAAGACACAAAATTCTTGTTAAAGGAGCTAAAGTAGTTTATCGTCATGGGTCTACAACTCAAGGAGATTTTAAGTATGAAATTAACTCTGTAGCTTCAGTAAGAAACAGTTCTGATAAGTTAAGAATGAAAGAGTGTTTCACAAAAGCAGGAATAACTCAAGCAAATTGGAGAAAACTTGATGCTTTAAAATCTAAAGATGAAATGACTAAATTCTTAAAAGAAGTTAATTTTCCAGAAAATCATCTTATTATTAAATCAAGATTTGGAAGTCGTGGTAATGGAAACTATTTTATTAAAACTCAGAAAGAACTTGATTCTTTTATGGCATCTAAAAACTGTAGTGATTATATTATTGAAGAATATAAGAACTATAGTAAAGAGTTTAGAATTCACGTTCATGCAAATGGATATTTTTATACTTGCCGTAAAGCTCTTAAAAAAGATACTCCTGAAAAAGAGAAATTTCAAAGACATGATGATAATTGTGTCTGGATACTCGAATCAAATCCTGATTTTGGTAAACCTTCAAATTGGAGCGCAATTGTTGAAGATTGTGTAAAAGCATTAAAAGCAATTGGTGGTGATGTACTTGCATTTGATGTTAAGACTACTGATCCAAAAAACTCTAAAGAAAAGAATAAAGCAGTAAAATGGATTATTATTGAATCATGTAGTGCTCCATCTTTTGGTGATGTAACTGCAGAAAAATATATAATCGAACTGCCAAAAATAATCAAAAATAAATACAACTTATGATTGTAGAACGTAAAAAATACACACTAATTATTTTTTCTAAAAATGGATGTAGTAAAGTGAAAAGATGTCCAAATAGACATTTAAAATTACCTTTTGCAGATAATCTAATTTCTAATTTCAAAGGTAAAATAACTGGTAAAAAATTTCTAAAAAGATTTCTATGAAGGTAATTGATAATGTAAGTAAAAAATACAGTCTTTGTGAAGCTGGACAAGGTAAGAAAGAAATAAAGTTTGCCTTTCTAAATCCAGAAAATGGTGAAACAATAACTCCATTTTGTAAATGTAAAGATTATTTTACAGATATGTTTTGGAGTAATATCATGAAAAAAGATATAAACATATTTGGATTTAACTGGAAACCTAATCAAGATAAAGGCATACTAGATGCAGATAAGTATAGTATAGCTTTAAAGCTTCACGACAGAGATTCAAATAAGAGTCTTGAAATACAGCAAAAACAAGTTACTGGTATAAGAACTTTATTAAATAAGTTTGAAAGAAAACTCAAATTTAAGCTTACAAGAGCTGTGTTTGATGATACTGGATCTTATGTTGTTTTAACTGTTCCAAGAGAATGGGGAAGTAAGCCTTACTTAGTAAGTGCTTTATTTTTTCTTATAAGACTTGGATTCAGTTATGAAGGTACTAAAGATCCTATTGAATTCTTTAGTAAAGCTAAATCAGCTGATTTTTATTCACCTCATGATGAAGGCTATTTCAAAACAGCAAAGAATAAGTTACAAGACTTACTTAATGGTAAGATAGATAAAAAACAAACGTTTGAAATGTACAATTCTGGAAATATACATAGTCATTCTGGAATTGTTGGATACAAAGATTATTCAATTTAAAACAAAAATAAAAAATGGAATTATTAATTGTAGTGAAAGTATCAATGTTTATAATATGTTGGAATATATTGATGTCTCTCATTAATAAGAATAAATCTGGATATCTATTCTGTGGAATGGTCGGTTTTTGTGGTGATCATCCTGGTGACCCAAATCTTTTAAAACTCATGATGATTTACAATCAAGAGAGAGGAGAAGATAGTACAGGATTTGCTATAAATAATCAAATCACAAAAGATACTGAAAAAGTTATAAAATTCTTAACAAAGAATGCTATAATAATTTCTGAAAATGATGAAAATTATAGTTTTATTGCTCATGCAAGAAAACGTAGTTCTGGAAGTTCTACTTCAAAAGAGCTTGCTCATCCATTTGGTATGTATAAAGATGGAATAGAAAAAGAAAAATATGATCTTATCTTAGCAATGAACGGTACTTTAACTAATACTGAAGCCATGGCTAAGCATTTTGAAGTGGATTATAAATCTCATCTTAATTCTGATACTCAAATTTTAACAAGAATTATGACGAAACTTGGAGAAAAAGAATATACAAAAGCTCTTGAATCTTATGATGGAACAGCTACTTTGTTATTTTTTACTCCAAAATATCCAAATACTTTAATGGTTTACAAAGATCCAGAAAGACCCTTATTTTATTGGCAAAAAGCTAAGAATGAAATGTATATATCTTCAATGGAAGAACCATTGCAAGTAATAGGAGCTGATCCTCTTGATATTCATAGCTTTGCTGATAATATTCTTTATAGAATAAATAAAGGTAAGATAACAAAAAGTATTGAAATAAAGAGAACTCCAATAAAAAATAAAGTCATAAGTTATCCACGTAACAATTATAACATGAATGACTATGACTATAATAATGAAAATTTCGGTCACATGGGAGGAGGCTGTACTCCGTTTCGTAAAGATAATAATACTCGTAGTACTGATAGTATTATTATTGATATGTTTAAGCCAACAATAAATAATACACCAAAAGATGGTAAACATATTTATTGTCAGGTTGATAAATATATGAGAAATGGTCATCCTCTTATGGATGAAATATGGTTATCTAATGATGGAGAAGTTAAGATTGATGACAAAAATCCAGATAAATTTAGTAAATATTATTTCATTGCAGGATTCTTAATTAAAGATGAAAAATCTTATAATGAATTAAAAGAGAAAGCATCTGATAATAAAGGATTTTCTCTTCCTAAATTTAAGGATATTAAACTTTCTGAACTTTGTAAGTATTTTTCTCAACCTTGTCTTACAGTTTGTGATAATAAACAATTATTTTTATTGAATGAAGAATGGGGAAGAAAAGTTTCAGTTTATGGAGATGTTACTTCTTATGTAATGCCTTTTACTGATATTAAATATACTTTAAAATATACTGGAAGAGTAATAGAAGTTGATGGTGTTGATATAAAAGTATGTGAAATATCTAATGTAGAAAAAGATACATCTTTTATAAGTATAATTGGTCCAATAAGTCCAAATCCAAAAAATATGGATGCAACTATTATAAATATAATTCTTAACAATCAAGAATATAATTGTTTTGAAGTTTATAATGCTGCAAGAATATCCATATTAAGAGACAATAATACCATAAAAACTAAAGCTTTTTTCTTCAGAAAACTTTTCAAAATATTCAGAGAAGAACATATTCTTGATGAATATGATAGTACAAGATTCTTTGAACTTGGAGAAGCATGTGGATTCAATATGGAGAAAGGAGATTTTGTTGGAGAAGTTCAAGTTCTTCTTAGATTATTTAGAAATCATAGACAAAGAGAAATTGATTTAAAAGAGACATTTGCTGTATCAAATGAACATGGAAAAGATGATCTTAATGATAATCCAAGTGATGTAATTGATGAACAAATAGATACTCAAAATCAAGCTATTATAGATTCTTTATTAAAAAGTAATCCGTATTATACAGAAAAACAATTTACTAAAGATTTTTATGATGCCACTTACAACACTTTATCAGAATATAGTAGATCTTGGGTTTCTGATTATAATACAGCATCTACAGAACATAGACAGTTTTGTGAAGCTATTTTGCTTTGTTTACATATGATTGGAAGAATTGATGTTCAAGGTGTACTTAATATGTTAAATATGAGTGAGAAGAATCTTAATCTGGAGACCGAAAGACTATATTTATCTTATAAGGACGAAATTCTTAAGCCAGAAGTTATTCATTTTGAAGATTTAAACGAAGATGAATATGAGGCAGATGCAATAAATGCTTATCAGGATTTTATGTCTGGTGTAGAGATAAATATAAATGAAATTAATAGAATACCAGAAGAAAAGAGGACTCCTTTGATAAAGAAACTTCTTAACCATTATTACCTTGCAAAAGGAAACGTAGTAAGAGATGAAAAAATCAAACAGAATGACTAATAAATTTGTAAAAGATTATTTAGGTAATATCATACCTAAAAGCAGGGCATATAAGATCATGGGTAAATACTATGAAGATGGTGTGTCCTGCTTTCTCATGGAGGATGGTCAAAGATATAGAATAACATCTACTGAAAAAATTATCTTTGATAATTATAAAGGTAAGTATGTATTAAAAGCTAATTCAAATTTACTAAAAGGTATCATAAATGTAAATAAAGATGAAGGTTATTTTAGTGAAAATGATTTTATGGTTAGTCTTGCTGATACTTATGGTAAAAAACCAAATGTGTTTTGTTTGAATGCAGAAATAGCAGAAGCAATAGGATATAAAGAATGCATGAGTGATGGATTATTTTATAAATTTGATGCTGAAAATCCGGAAAAAATGACTTTCTTATTAAGAAAGGCCATTCCGAATAGTGAAAGATCAAAAAATTATAATCTTGAATCTGATCAAGCAAGAAAAAAAGAACTTGAAAAGTTCTATAGTGAATTTAATCCTAAAATTTCTGCTTCTAGTGTAGAAATAGCAAAACTCATAGGTGATTTTACATTTGGTATGGAACTTGAAGTTATAAATGGTTTTTTACCTAAAAGAATAAGAAGTCTTATAGGTGTAAAAGCTTTAAAAGATGGATCATTAAGACATGGTGATGGTGAAGGTATTGAATATGTAACTGTTCCAATGTTTGGAGCTAAAGGTATTGAAGTTATAAAACTTCTTTGTCGTGAAGCTTCTAAAAGATGTGAAGTAAATAATTTATGCTCAGTTCATTACCATTTCGGTAAAGTAAGAATGGATAAGCTTTATGTACTATCTCTTTATAGAATATTACAATTAATACAAGAAGAGTTAATGAAATATTTTCCATATAGTAGAGTTAATTCTATTAAAGAAGATGGTAAAGTATATTGTAAACCACTTGTTGACTTAAAATTAAATTGTGCTTCTATTCTTAAAGCTAAAGATGAAGAGCAATTTCATAGAAATACAGTATTTGAATTTAATAAACTCTATACTTGGTTAAATAATGGTAAACCATTAGCTGAAGAGTATGGAGAAAGATCAATAGTAAGAGAAACTTTTATAAAAGACGGTAAGAAAATGTTTTGTGATAAATGGGTAAAAAATATTTATACAACAAAAAGTGTTTATCATGCCATTACTGGTAATAAATGGGACAGAGAACAGAGATATTATCTTGTTAATTTTCTCAATTTATTCTTCAGTAAAATACACACTGTAGAATTTAGATTACACGAAGGTTCTACAAATGTAACAAAAGTTCTTTCTTGGATGTTGATATGTTCTTCAATATTAAAATATGCAGAAGATATTAAGAGAGGTTTATCTTTAAAAATTCTTACATTAAAAGAAATTCTTGAAGATCAACTTCCTTCTAAATATTCTGAATATTTAATGGAATATCTAAAATTCAGACAAAATACTTTTTTTAATGAAAATGGAGAGTATAAAAGTTATAAAACTATAGAAAAACTATGGTTTTCAAAAGATAGCGAATTTAAATTTGAATACAATAATTTTGAAATTAAGTAAATATGAAAGAAAAAGAAGAAAAAAAATACAAATACTTTGCTTCTGCAACTGGAAGAGGTCATGGTAACTGGCTAGAACCTCTTGGATTTGAATTTACTGAATCTTTAGAAGATGCTGATGTCATCATATTTGGTGGTGGTGCTGATATAGAACCATCAACTTATGGAGAGAAAGAAGGTAGTAGAACTTATTCAAGTCCTGAAAGAGAAAGAAGAGAAAAGAAAGACTTTGAAAAAGGTCTTAAACTTGGTAAGAAAATGTATGGAACTTGTCGTGGATTGCAATTTTTATGTGCAATGGCTGGTGGTAAACTTATTCAGGATGTTACTGGTCATGGTGGTGATCATAGTATGACTACTTTTGATGGAGTAAAAATTAGAACAAATAGTATACATCATCAAATGATAAATCCATATAATTTGAAGTCAGGTAAAGAATATAAAATTTTAGCCTGGACTACAAAAAGAATATCTACAAGATATCTTGGTGCAAAAGATAGATCTGTTGCATTACCTGTGGAATTTAAAGAAATTGAAGCAGCATATTTTCCAAAAATTAATGCAATGGGTATTCAAGGTCATCCTGAAATGATGTTTGGAAGTAAATATTATGATGCTACAATTGAATGGATGCAAACTACATTTATGAAATTTTTCAATGATGAACTTTAATAATTGATTATAAAACTGAGATTTAATATGAAAAGTAAAAAAAAGCCATTAATTGGTATAGTAGGATGGAAAGTTGGAGAGAATTCATTTGGAGCGACTCTACCTTATATGATCCATTTAGGATTATTTGGAGATGTAGTTGTACTAACTCCAATGAATGCAATGGTAGAAGGTTTGGATTTGGTATTTTTACCGGGAGGTCCAGATACCCCAAGTTTTCTCTATAATGAACCACCAAATTTTACAAATAGTAGTCCAGATCAATTTAAAGAATGGTTTGTTAATAAAACCTTAGATAAATATATCGAAGCTGGAGTTCCAGTATTTGGTACTTGTCTTGGTATGCAACAACTCATTGTTAAATTTGGTGGAAGCTTATGTCAAAATATTATTAATCATGCTTATAGTGATGAATATAGAGGTGAATTAGTTCATGAACTGGTTTTTGAACCAGAATATAAAATGCTTGAAATGACTCTTTTAGCAAAAAGAAAGAACAATAAGAATAAATCTATTGCTACTTGTTCACTCCATCATCAAGGAGCATATCAAGATGACGAAAGAAATGACATACCAAAAGGTATAAAAGTTATTTGTAAAACAAAAGATGGTGTTGTTGAAGCAATTGAGCATGAAAGTTTGCCTATTGCAGGATGTCAATTCCATACTGAGGAAGATTACAACGTTTTAGGCAATTATCTCATTAAAAATTTACTCAGTAAATCACCAAATTTAAAGAAAGATGAAAATTCAGGAGTCAGTAGCGAAATTAAGAAATGATTTTGGTAAGGCTATTGAAATTGATCCGAGCAAATTAGATATTAATGTATATGAAAATTCTTCTGGGGTGAGATTCACCCTGGAAGAATTTATCAGCCAATATAATCCAGAAGATATACAAAAAGGTCAGGCAAATTTTATATTTGCAATAACAATAGGTCAAAAACCTATAGCAAGATTTATACTTCAGGATATGGTAAATTGTTCTGGTATCATAATTAATAGTGATGTATTTGTATCAAAATTATATTTAAATAAAGGACTTGGTTCTTTAATAAATTTATTTTGTATAGATTTCTGTAAGTATTATGGTTATGGAATTATTCAAGCTACTGATAAAGATATGAATGAATATCAGAAAAAGATATTTATTAAAAATAGATGGAAGCTTGTTGCAGATTTTATAAATCCAAAAACTCTTAACAGAATAAATGTGTGGATGTATTTCTTAAATTAATTAATTGAAAATATATGAAGAATAAAATTGATAAAGAAGCAGTATTAGTAGGTTCAGATTTTGAAATGTTCGTTGAAAATGAAAATACAGGAGATATAGTGTCAGCTATACCTTATCTTATTGGTACCAAACAAAATCCAGAAAAAACAGATAAAGATGGATGTTGTACACAACATGATGGTGTATTAGCTGAATGTAATGTACCTCCTGTAAAAATAAGTGAAGGTGATATTTTCATTGAAAATGTTAATTATGTAAAAGAATATATTAAAAATAATTACATAAAAAACAAAAATCTGAGACTTGTTTGTTGTGCTTCTGCTGTAGTACCTGATGAACAATTACTTGATCCTGAAGCTAATCAGATAGGATGCGATAGTGATTATAACGCATGGAAAGACGGGGAAATTAATGATAAACCTGATAAATTTCCAGGTGGTTTAAGAACTACTGGTGGTCATTTCCACTTTAGTTATCCTAATGCAAGTGTTGATAGAAGTATTGAACTTATGAAAGTATTTGATACTTTTGTAGCTGTTCCATTAGTTCTTATAGATAGAGATACAAAAAGAAGAGAGCTTTATGGTCAAGCAGGTGCATTTAGATTACAAAATTGGGGAGAAGTTCAAGGTTTTGAAGCAAGAACTCTTTCAGGTTATTGTTTCAATAGTGAAGATACATTGAATTATATTTTTGGTCAAATTAATCAAATGTTTGACTATTATAATGCAAATTCAATGAAAGAAATTGATAAAGACGCTGATAAAATCATCGAATGTATTAATACTTCAAATAAAGAACTGGCTCTTGAATTATGTAAAAAATATGAAATAAATATCTTACTAAAGCCAACTGAAGAGGCTTTACAAAGACGTGCAACAGTTTATGAATACTAATATTGATGAATATTTAGAAAAGATAAAGAAAATTGGCGAATATAAGCTAATGTTTTTTGACAAAGATGAAAAAGAGGAAGTAACTTCTATAGAAGAATTACTTAAAAAAAGATTCAGAGATTTTAATCACAGACTTAGTGGAGATCTTAGAACAAGTACCGGATTTTCAATAAATTGCAAGCAAGGTATTGTAATTAGCATGGAACTTGGTGAATTTTATCCATGTTGTGGAAAAGTAATCGGAAAGAGATTTTATATTAAGGAGAGATTCTTTGGTATGAATCATTTTGAGATATCTGAAAAAGATCTGAATAAATTATTTTCTATATTTATAGATATTGTAGAGTATACATTAAAGCATTGTAAATATAGTTCTTTTTCTATGATAGTTTCTAAACCAGAACAACCACTTTTCTATGATTTAATTAAAGAGATAAAAACTTATAAAATCATGAATGAGTTTGAAAATCATAGAATGAGTAATAAGAATTTGTGTTTAGAATTTTGTAAAAATCTTTGGTAATCTGAGTAAAAAAGCATATATTTGCTATTATGGCAAATAGAAATAAAGTCAAAGGCTCGAATTATGAACGTAAACTATGTAAAGAACTCAATGAAATGGGTTATAAAGTAGGTACTTCAAGGCTATTATCCAGATTTATGGATGATAATTTAGTAGATATATGCGACTATCCAGATAGTCTAAATAAATTTCCATATCACATACAAGCTAAATCTATTACAGGTTATCCAAAGTACGAAGATTTATTTTCTGAATTTCAGTTATTAGATAAACCTTTAGTTATTTTTCATGAATATACTAAAAAAATTGAACAAAAAAATTCAAAAAAAATATTTAAGAAAATGGGAGAGTATGTGATAATGAAAAAAAGTGATTTTTATAAATTGATAAATCAAAAAATATGAACGATAAAGAAAAAGATAAAACTTCTTCTAAAAAAAATGCATTTGATGAACTTGTTTTTGGATCTCATAAATATCAAAGTTACAAAGATATTAGTGATAGATATAAATTTGAATTTCCAAATGTATTTAAAAAAGAAGAAGTTAAAGAAACTAAATCAGATTCTAATGCTAATGAAATTTTAAATGCAGTTAATGTTGATCAAGAAATAATAAAACAACTTGATATTACTTCTCATGCTATTGAACCAATGATTGGTGGTTTTGATGGTGGACTAATTAATGTCGATGAACAAAACGAAGAAGAATTTGATGAGGAAGAAGATTTTCTATCAGAATATATAGCAGTATATCAAAAAGATGGACATACAAGAATAACCAGAGTTTCTAATTATTTAGAGATAAGAAATGATCATCCAATGTTTTCTTATAGTTCAGTTTATAATGAATATGATAATGCAACTGATATTTATGGAAATAATGAAATTCAAGATATAATAAATTATCCAGGAGTTAATTTAAAAAATATTCTTTCGAATGATGTAAGTAATTATATAGATTTTATTACAGGAGAAGATATTACTAATTTAGTAACTAAAAAACTTGGTTGTGAAGTTAAGGATTACTCAAAAAATACAGAAGATCTTAAGTTTACATCTAATGATATTCAATTATTAAGAACTAATCCTCCTCTATACAAATTACTTAAAATAGACAAAAATTCAGTAAGATCTTCTCTTACTAAAGAAGAAATTGAAGAAAAATATTTGTTCTTATTAATATTTCATCCAGAACAAATAGATGAATTTTTTACTATGGTTGAAAAAGAGCCTTCTTCTGATATGATGAAAAAATATCTCACAAAATTAGCTGATTTGATATCAGCTGATATGATAGAGAAAGATGAAATCGATGATCTTGAAGATCTTAAGAAAAAGGCTTATGAATATTCAGGTTATAAAGAATCTCTTGGAGCAGTTGAAATAATGGCTAAAGAATTTGATGATTATTTTAGATTCTGTCTAGTAAAAGATGATAAAATCTTAATAACTAAAGAAAAAGTAGAATCTTTAAAAACTCTTTCAAAAACTTTAAAAGAACTGCATATTGTAAAAAAGTGTAGTATAAAGGTTAATAAAACTGATAAGATAGAACTCAATAAACAGTATATTTCAGAAAAAATTAAAGATAAGCCATACCTTATCTCAGATTTCTCTGATATAACTAAACTTGATTTATCTAATCATCCAACTATGTATATCAATATATTCAAGAAAATTGATAAAAATCTGTATGAATTTCCAGAAAACATATCAGATGAATTGTCAATGAGAATGGCTATATTGTATGAAATATTAACAACTGAAAATAAAAAAATAAAGCTTGTTTTTAATTTCATAATAGTTGATAAAAACAATTTATGCTATGTATTTAATGTAAAATCTGGTACAATTAAAAAATGGAAACAAAAGCTGTATCAGTTCTCTGATATGGCATATTGGCACGTATATAATAAAAGATATGATTTACCTTACGAATTTGCAAATGAAGGTGTGAGCATATAATATGATGCTAATATTAATAAATGAGTTTATTACAAAAAGCTTATATACAAAAATCTAGGATTTTTCTACTTCCATTAACTGGAATAAGAAAAGATAAAATTTATAGACCAGTAAATACTTATATTGCATCTCCAACACTTGTTTCTACTGATTATCCAAACGGACTTACTATTCAAGATGAAACGTTAATTCTTACATACTCGAAAGAATATGAAATGAATGAGATAAATAGTATTAATAAGTTAAAGATAAACAATCCTATAAATAATTGGGAGAGGTTTGAGACAGATGTTTTGATGTCCAATAGAAACTTCACAGGATTTTATGAAAGTCAAGATGAATATATTTATACATTTGATTTATCTGATTGGTCTTCCGATTGGACAAATTTTATAAATGGTTCTTATTCTAAATTTAGTCCGGATGCAAAGAAAAGAATAATAGATTTTAGATGGAAATCTTTAAGAGAAGATGAACAAAAGAAATTATATTGTTATCTATATCCATTTCAAGAAGAATGTATTAGATCTTTTGCAAGAGAGTTAAGTACTGAGAGAAGAGACTTTGAAAAGAATATAGAATTATTAAAAGAAGCCAAAGAATTGTGTAGTAAGCCAAATTTAGATCTTGAAACTTATATCTATGATAATAAAGTGAATATAAAAGATTTTATTATAGATGAAAGTCAAGATTAAAAAACTTTGTCCAGAAGCAATAATACCCACTTACGCACATAATACTGATGCTGGATTAGATTTAGTAGCAATATCTAAGGATATTATTGATACAAAAGATTATGGATATTATCAGTATAAAACCGGACTCTCTTTAGAGATACCTGAAGGTTTTGTTGGTTTAATATATCCAAGATCATCTATTTCAAAAACTGGTATGATATTATGTAATTCGGTAGGAGTAATTGATTCTGGATATCGAGGAGAAATAGAACTCAGATTTAGATACATTAAGAATACAACAGAATATAACATAGGCGACAAAGTAGGTCAACTAGTTATAATTCCATATCCTAAAATTGAATTTGAAGAAGTAGAAGAACATTCTAAAACTACTCGTGGAGAGGGTGGATTTGGTAGTACTGATGCAAAATAATCTGAAAAATTAATGAAAATTAATTGGTAATTTAGTGATTAATTTGTATCTTTAAGGCTTACACCCTTATATATGAATAAAACTTTTAGAACAGAATTTTCTCAAGCTATCTTCGAACACAAATATAAACATGAAGGAGCTGAGACGTGGGAGCAATTAAGCGACACGTTAATTAATGATGTATGTAGAGATTATTTATCTAAAGAAGATAAAGATCAGCTTATAACTTTACATTCAAAAATGAAATTTATAGCTGGTGGTAGGTATCTTTACTATGCAGGTAGACCAAATAAATACTTTAATAATTGCTATCTACTCAGATCTGAAGCTGATTCAAGAGAGGACTGGGCCAATCTATCATGGAAGGCTGAGAACTGTCTTATGACAGGTGGAGGTATAGGTAATGATTATAGTATTTATAGACCAAAAGGATCTACAGTATCTAAAACTGGAGGTTTAGCATCTGGTCCCATTTCTAAAATGAAAATGATAAATGAGATAGGTAGAGAGGTCATGCAAGGAGGTAGTCGCAGAAGCGCTATTTATGCTTCATTGAATTGGAGACATAATGATATTTACGAATTTCTACATTGCAAAGATTGGTTTTCAATGCCAGTTGCTGGAGCATATGATAAAGAAGGTAATAAATTAACTATAGGTCATCTTAAAGAGAAGGATTTTAATTATCCAGCTCCTTTAGACATGACTAATATTAGCTTAAACTATGATAACGAATTCTTGGAAGAAGTCTATGCACTTCCGATACAAGAAATCAAACGTAAATATCATAGTGGAGAAGAGTTAATTATAGCTAAAATACCAATTGCATTCATAGATAATTGTAAACAGGCTTTAAAAACAGGTGAACCGGGATTCTCATTTAATTTCTTTGAGAAAGTTAATGAAACACTCAGGAACGCTTGTACAGAAGTAACTAGTGAAGATGATTCTGATGTATGTAATTTAGCCTCTATGAATATGAGTCAATTTGACTCTATAGATGAATGGAGAGATGCATGTAATTTAGCTTCAAAATTTCTTTTATGTGGAACAATGGTTGCTCAGTTACCTTATAAAAAAGTATATCAAGTTCGAGAGAAGAACCGCAGACTTGGTCTGGGATTAATGGGTATACATGAATGGCTGTTAAAACGTGGTTACAGATATGAAGTAGTACCGGAGTTACATAAATGGCTTCAAGTTTGGAAGGATGAAAGTGAGAAAGGTGCTATTGAGTTAGCAAATTCATTAGGTATATCAAAACCCGCAGGTTTTAGAGCTATTGCTCCTACTGGAAGTATTGGAATTCTAGCTGGTACAACTACTGGTATAGAACCTTTATTTGCGGTAGCCTATAAAAGACGTTATTTAAAAGGAGAGAAAGAATGGCATTATCAATATGTTGTTGATGGAACAGCTAAAATATTGATTCGTGAGTTTGGAGTAAATCCAGATAATATGGAGACTGCTTTATCACTATCATCGGATTATGAGAAAAGAATCAAATTTCAAGCTGATGTTCAAGATTATGTGGATATGTCTATCAGTTCTACAATTAATCTTCCTAAATGGGGTTCTGAATTAAATAACGATACTCGTGTGACAGATTTTGCTAGAATATTAGTAAAATATGCTCATAGATTAAGAGGGTTTACGTGTTATCCTGATGAAGCGAGAGGAGGACAACCACTTACTATAGTAGATTATCATGAAGTTAAGAACAAAGAAGGACAAGAGTTTAAAGAAGAATTTCATGATGTTTGTTCTATAACTGGTAAAGGTGGTACGTGTGGATCATAAAAATCAATAGAATGGCAGTAAAGAAGAAAGTAACTAAGAAGCAATTACAGACCCGTGCAAAGAGGATGAGGCTTAACCCTACAAAAGGTGAGCAGCATGCCAAAAACGCCCTTAAAAAGGCTAGAATTGGCTTTAAAACGCAAGTGCCTTTTAAGTATTATATTTTAGACTTTATTATACCTAATCGTCTACTTATTTTAGAGGTGGATGGTAGTTTTCATAATAAGAGAAAGGAGTATGATAAACGTAGAGATAGCTATTGTAGGGATATGGGTCTAAAAGTACTCAGAGTAAAGAATGGAGATGAGACTATAGTTAAGAAGGTGAAGAGATATGCAAAAGTGAAAAACTATAAGTCTAAACTGAAAAAAATAATGGATAAAATTAAATGAAATGGCAGCAAAATCTGGTAAACAAAAAAGAAAGATCTACTTTATTAAAGGAGATGGGACAGCTTCTACAGCAGTATCAGCCCAAGGAGATAAAAAAGTAAAATCTCCATGGAATCCAGGTAGATCAAGAAATAAATTTAAAAGATAAAAAGTTTATCTAAACCTGTACCCTTGAAAAACTCGTATTATTAGATAGGAGTCATACTCAGAATTGGCACACCCATAAAAATAGGTGGCATTGTTTGGGCATAATCTATAGATAAGCAGGTTCAAGGTAATAAAAGGGTAGAAATATCTTGAAGATAAACTTTAAAATTAATTTTATGAGTAAAATTAATCCAATCTGTTTAAAAATCTGGGATCAAATTAAAGAACTTGAAGAAGAAGATGTGAGGTGGATAGAAACCAGATTATCAGAAATGAGGAGAGATGAAAGTAGACAAAATTTTGCAGAATTAAGAAAACGTTATTTAAGAAGAAAAAATAAATTTGGTAATTTCAAAAATTAGTTTTACCTTTGTGTAAAATTATATATAATGTTAAAACCATTTTTATTTATTTCAACAACAATTACAGTTTCTGACGGAAGTCAATTTAATTCATGGGAGCTGATTAATGTAGGTAATTCTTCACTTATGCATGCAGCTTGGAATCCAGAAAAAGAACTATTAGTGTGTCAATTTAATTCTGTTAAAGAAAATATGATACCATATCCAGTAGTTGCTAAGAATGGAAAAACAACTCTCCAAGATAAACGCATGGAGCAGTACTACAGGATTACAATTGATGATAAATCTGCAGTTGAATACATTCTGAAAAATCTTTGTATGAATTTTACTGATCAAGAATGGGATGTTAAATATGTATCCACCATCACAGAAAATTCAAAAGAAGAAGTTTCAGATTTGAGTTAAGAACATGGATTTATTTGATTATTCACAAAGCCTCAGTAGAAATACTGGGGCTTTTTTAATATGTATAAATATGAAAAATTTATTGCAAAAACTTAAATTATCAAATATAAATATTGGAAATAGCCAACAAGTAAGAGCATTTTTAATTGGTAAGACAGTAGAGGTTATAGGAAATACAGGATTTAATAATCAACCTAATGGTAATCCTCATGGAATACAATTAGGTAAAAAATTTAAACTTACACAAAATTTTCAATATAATTCTGATGGTAATCTTGATTATTCTTCTTTATGTGATCCTGGAATCGGAATGCAAAATTATGTCTTTCTTCATAATTTAAAACTTATACATAATAGTACAGTAAATGACTTTAATGATGAATTAGTTCAACTTGAAATTGAAGAAGAGATAATTAAAGAAAAAAGAAAAAACATTAAAGAAATTATCAAATTCATGCAAGAGAATGAAGTTGGTGAATTTGATGAAGATGTATATACAGTTTTTAAAACAATTAAAAAATGTAAAGCATCAAGAAGTGATATTGAAAAAGCAACTGAAATAGCGCAATTATTGAAGAAAAAATAATGTGATTTAAAGAAACAATAGAATGGCTAAGTTAAGATTAGTAGATGTAAAAGTAGGAGATAAAGTAAAAGTAAGTACAGATGCATACCTTAATTGGGGAACAGAAAAAGGATCAATAGTTACAGTAACATATAAAGCCGGTAATCAAATAAATGTACAAGCTCCATCTGGACAAGTAATAGCAGTTCAAATAGGACATTTAGATAAACTTGAAGAAACATTTGAAGAAATATCTAAGGATATAAAACGTCTTCAAAAAGAAATACTTGAACAAGAAGATAAAATTGCTTGGATGGAAAAAACTGGTAATAAAGTATACGATGATACTGAATTTAGGGTATGGACTACTTTGAAAACTCTTAGTTCTAAATCTAGTGATGAAGAAAAAGCTAAAGTAATTGCTGAGCTTATAAAAAAAGGGTAAAATGACAAAACAAGAATTGTTAATAGAATTTAATGAAGAAATAACTGATATTAATGGAGCTGAAATATTTTTTGCTCAACTTGCTTTAACTAATACAGATTTGTATAATACTACAAAATTGTTAGAAGAACTTGCTGAGTTAAGTGAAAAACTATTAAAAAATATAAATAAACATCCTGATTATAAACCTGCTCAAAAAGAAATAATAGACGAAATGGGTGATGTATTTGCTAGACTTATTATGTATGGTATATCAAAAGATATAAGTGAAAAAGATATTGAAGCAAGACTTGTCAATAAAGCTAATAAACTTCGTGATTATATTAAAGAAGGTATTTATGAAAACTTATAAATAATAAGAAATGATTACAGTATATAAATCTGAATTAAGAGGAGAACTTCTTCTTAGACGTGGAGAACTTAAAAATCTTTTAAAAGAGCGAGAACATTCTATTGAAAGAGGTGCTCATAATCCTTTTAAAAGAAGATCTTCTAAAGATCTTGAAGAGAACATAAGACTCTGTCGACAAGAAATTAGAAGAATTGAAAGAAATCTTGCAAATAAATCGTATTAAATTTGGTTATGTAGTAAATATGGTGTAATTTTGTATTATGTACAAAATATACGATTTAGAAGTTTTAAAAAATTACTTCTTATGTGTCTCCCTCTCTCTAGAAGGAGATGATTTCGATATCTTTGAAATATCAAAATTCAAAAATGATCTCAAAAAATTTGTTGAGTTTGTTAAAGAATTAAAAGGTGAAATAGGTTTTAATAATTTATTTTATGATAGTCAGATTCAACAATTTATTCTTACTAATTATAAAAAATGGATAAAAAATAATTTAGAAGGAGAACAAATTGCTTCTGAAATTTATATTTATTCACAAAAAGTTATTAGTAACGATGGGTGGCCTGATTTTAGAGAAAAAGATTTAAATGTTAAACAGTTAGATCTTTTTAGAGTTTGGCATTATAATAATAAAGCTAGAAGTTGTTCACTTAAATGGCTCCAATATAGTATGGATTGGCATAATATTGAAGATATGCCGATTAAACATTATACTCTAATAGAAGATAGAGAGACAGCAGATTCAATAATAGATTATTGTAAAAATGACTGTCTCTCTACTAAGGAGCATTATAATATTACTGTAGGTAAGACAAATAATAAACTATATAAAAATATAGATAAAATTCAATTACGTAAAGACGTACATAAAGAATTTGGATTTAATTGTCTTAACTTTAGTGATGTTAAGATTGGCGATGAAATAATGAAAACAAATTATTGCATTGCTACTAATATTGATAAATATGATCTTAAACCTGTAATTAAAAATCAGTCTTTTACTTTTGGAGATTGTTTTCCAGATTACATATCATTTAAAACTAAAGAATTAAATGATTTTGTTAATAGTATTAAAGATATTAAAATAGATCCAGAAAATAATGATCAAAAATATAAATTTAAATTTGGTCAAGCTACGTATACATTTGCTAAAGGTGGTATTCATAGTAATGATCCTAAGAGAGTTATTATACCATTACGATCTCAGATTTTACGAGATGCTGACGTAGGATCTCAATATCCTAATGCTATTAGAAAAAGAAGAATATATCCATCTCATCTTGGAATAAAATGGTTAGAAGGATATACAGATATAATTAATAAACGAATTGAATCTAAAAGACTTTATAAAGAAACCAAAGAAGGTAAATATAAATCTTTTGATGAAGCTTTTAAATTAGCTTTAAATGGAGGATCATTTGGTAAGTTAAATGAAAAAACTAACTGGCAATATGATCCATTTTGTTTATTTCAGTGTACTATAGGTAATCAGTTAGAAATTATGATGCTTATAGAAGAAATGGAATTATCAGGTATAAAAGTAGTATCAGCTAATACAGATGGTATTGTTTGTTTATTTGATAGAGAATTAGAAAATACCTACAATAAAGTTTGTGAAGAATGGGAAAATAAAGTAGGTAATAATGAAATGGGTAAATTGGAATATACTGATTATAAAAAACTAGCACAATTAAGTGTTAATGATTATATTGCTATTAAAATTGATGGAACTCCTAAACATAAAGGTGACTTTATGGTGGATTTTGAATTACATAAAAATAAATCCTTTAGAATAATACCATTAGCACTTGAAATTTATTACAAAAATGAAACCAATCCCACAGAATTCATTAGAAATCATAAAAATATATTTGATTTCTGTGCTGGTATTAGAGCTAAAACTGATTGGTATTTTGAAAGTAGATATATCTCTGGTATTGAAGAAAAATCTGATAGATTACAACAAACCAATAGATATTATATAAGTAATAAAGGATCTAAATTAATGAAATGTAATATAGATGGTAGACAATTACAAGTAGATGCTGGTAAATGGTTGTCAACTATATACAACAAACATACTGAACAAGATATTGAAAAATATGATATTAATTATGATTATTATATTAAAAAAGTGTATAACATAATTAGTAAACTTGAACCAGATGTGATTAACGAAAAATTTAGACAACTAACATTATTTTAATGGACAAAATAACATTCAATGATTTTTATAATCAATTTAAAATAAGAAGAAACACAATACAACATACCTCACCATATGAGAATACTATGTATGATTTTGGAGAAGATGAATTAGAATATTTAGAAGATCAAGAACAAAATCATGTATGGAGTCTTATAGATAATGGTAAAGATTTATTAATTGTTTCTGGATTAAGACTAAAGGATAGTATTGGATATTTTGTATCTAATAGACCTTGGCTTTGTGATTTAGAATATGTGTTAAAATAAGATATAATATGTCACAATCTTATGTTTGGGATAGTTTTGATTATGATGAATCATATAGGTCACCATATGGCTTATATCAGCAAATTACAACTAATTCTAAACCAAAAAATACAGTAACGACAAATAATGATGGAAGTGTAACAGTTACTATTTCAAATGGAGATGTTACAGCTACAGAAGTTGTATCAAATCCAGTACAAGAAGTTGAATTAAAAAATGAACAGTATATGGCAACGAATGAAAATATACATGAAAAAATAAGAAAAATGGCTTTAGAAGAAGCTACAGAAAAACTTGAAGCAGTTTTAAGAAGTAAAAAAAGACCAGCAAATATTACCTTTCAAAATATACCATCTCATATGGGAGGTAAATCTTCTGATGTATTTGAAGATGTAGAAATTAAGAGAGAAAAAGAAAAAACTAATATAGAGAAAAGAAATCAAGCTTCTGAGAAAAACTTTAGGGATGTAGATCCTTGTAATCATGTTGGATCAGATGATTCAGATTTTCTTAAAATGATTAAAAACATGGATAAAGAAAACAATAGATCTCAGCCTAAAATTGTTAAAAATCTATGGTAATAAAAATAAGTTTTATAGTTTAGAATTGTGTTTTAATTGAAGAAAAGCCCTATCATTCTTGGTAGGGCTTTTATTTAAATGTGTATTAATATGCGTAATAATTATTAATAATGATTAGAAAATTTGCTCTTGGAGACATCCATGGAAATTATAAAGCTTTAAGACAATGCCTAGATAGAAGTAAATTTGATTATGAAAATGATATTTTAATACAGTTAGGAGATGTAGCTGATGGTTATAGTCAAACTTCTGAATGTGTTGATGAATTACTTAAGATAAAGAATCTAATAAGTATACGTGGTAATCATGATATATGGTGTAATAATTGGTTTATTTATGGTGAACAACCTGATATATGGGTATATCAAGGTGGTAAAGCTACAATAGAATCTTATATTAAAAGCGGTAAATTACAAGATCCTGATCATAGAAATTTTTGGAGTAGTCAAATAGATTATCATATTGATGATGAAAATAGACTATTTGTTCATGGTGGATTTGAACTTTATGAAGGTTTTAAAGAAACTAGAAATGTAAAAATTAATATTAAGGGAGCTAATATGTACCATTGGAGTAGAGATCTAGCTATGTTAAGAAGTCTTTCTGATGAAGAAAAGAAAAAGATTTATGAATTTAAAGAGATCTTTATTGGGCATACTCAACATACTCATCAACCAACTAATTTCAATAGATATAATGTTTGGAATTTAGATTCTGGTGCTGGAAGTAGATTTGGTTGTCTTACAATAATGAATATAGACACTAAAGAATACTTCCAATCAGATAAATCTGGAATATTATATTCGAATGAAACTGGACGATAAGGCTCTTTACAGGGCCTTATTTTATTCGATAAGCATTAAGATTCTTAATAGCAATATCTGGATGTAGATATTGATTAAGTTTGTTAGGTAATGAAAATAATTTACCTAAATCATTCCATATTTTAAGATCTCCTTTACTATGCCAACCTGATTTCTTAGTATATTCTATATCCTTAAGTTCATTATAACCCATTGAATATCCTGCTAAATAAACGAGATCATTCATTACAGCAAATGCCTGTCCTAATTTTGTAGCAATCGGAAATGGATTTTTTATACGGTTATAAACATCATCTAAACCAAGTCCAGGTACAAGCATGAATTGTTCATTCTGTCTTTTAATACCTTTAAGAACATAAATAATATTATTAGCAAGTAATCCATTATCTTTAAGTTCTTTATCATCATCTCCACCAAGCATAGCAATCATAGATATAAGTATTATTGAAACAGATATTTCGGTACTTACTTGTTTAATTGCAGCCTTTTGTGAAGGTGTATAATATTTCCAATTTCTTACTATATTTAATTGGAATTGTTTAATATCATGTCCAAGAGTTCTAAAGAATAATCTCCAGAAACCATCATCTTGAATACCATCTTGAATATTAAATCTTCTCTTACCAAATCTCCTCATAAAAAATGGAACGGCGTATTTATTCATAAATAAGAATAGTCTACCCATCATATATTTTTGAGCTATTGGAGAATCTAAATTACCATACTCACCATTTATTCTACGAGCTGAAGAATTAACTTTATTAATGAATTCATCTTTTTGAGCTTGAGATAATTCTACTCCTTCTTTTAATTCAAGACCTTTATCTCCAATTCTAAAAGCATCAAATAAAGATATATCCTCACCATTCATTTTAACTTTAGTATTCATAGCAATAGACATAAAAAGTACATAAGATAGTTGATGTTCTGCCATTTCTGTAGGCATAAGTACTTTTGCGGTTGTTTTGGTTAATCCTTTGTAAGCTGAAGTTGTATCAAAAATATTAATTATATTAAAATTTATACCCCCAAAATAATCAATAAATTGATTTATATAAGACTTATTACCGTATTTACCAAGATCACCCATTAATTCTGCAATATGAGCCCAATATGTAGCTTCTGCTTTAGTCCAATCTTTCATATTAAAATTCCTTGTCAATTTAGATTCGGTCTCTAGAATTGACTGTATTTTAGCATTAGACCAGTTTTGAATCATAGATCCAAAATTTAATCCAAGCATTAAATTGGCACCAAGACCAAGAACTGTATTTAATTGTTTACTACCTTTTTCGTCTTTGATTCTTTCTCCAAAATAGAAAGTATTTATCATTTCATTTACCTGTTTCAAAGTATTACTACTTCCAGCTATATGTTTAGCTACTGTGGTATTTTTACCAAGATACTTCTTAGCTACAGATACTACTTTACCATCTTTGGTTTTAACTGGAGTATTCTCTGTTTGAGCAAGAATATCAGCAGTTGAAGTAACTAAAGAATAAGTTTCAGCTAATCTAGCTCTTTGTTGAGCTGCAATATAAAACATACCTATTGAACGAGCTATATCTATAGATTGATCTTCTACATCTATATCTCCTAAAAATTTCATAGGTATCATACCTTTATTATCAAGATATCCGTATAAAACATCTTTATCTTGTTCATTAGTTACAGTCTCATCTTTTACTCCTCTAAGCCATTGACCTACTTCAGATACTTTATCACTTACAGAAGTAGCTTGAAATCTTTCTACTCCAGATGGTCTAATAGAAGGCATATTATATCCAGGACGCATCGTCTTTGGAATAAATGATTCTATTTGTGATTTAAAATAAAGTTCTGTTTGATATTTAAGATATCTAAATCTTGCTTTATTTACTTTATCATCTGCAACGGACATTTCAAGATATCTCTGATTAATATAACGATTATCTTTGGCTCCAATTGCTCTTGGAGTATTATATCCATTTATACTAACTTTATAATTTGGATTTGTATAATCTTCTGAACCATCTGGAATACCTTTATCATTCTTACCATTCTTTATAATAGATCTTTTATATTTTAAAGAAGGTTGTCCTGATATTTTATGTTTAGGATTGGTAGGATTGGTTTGTCTCCATATATAAACAGGATCATAACTTTCTTCCCAATATCCAGAAACTGCATAAGGATCATATGGATCGTAATCCTTATCAGTTTTAACCCATTTAAGTCTTTTTATATGATTATTTTTAAACCATTCACTTTGATCAAAACTTAAATCTCCTCTTTTCGTTTTAAACATTTTCTCAGCTTCTTTCTTAGTAATTTTCTGAGTTTTATCTTTAGTTTTGGCATACCATTGACTACTTATTTTTTCATAGGTAGTACCATTATAAGTAAACTTATCGGTCATACCCTTTAAAGATTGAGAATCAATATATTTATCGTATTCTTCTTGATGTCTTTGTTCGTAGTAATGAGTATTTGTAGTAATATCAAGAGCTGAAAGCTTTTTCATTAAATCAAAATACTTATTAACAAGTTTTTTGTTAAAAGTTTTTTTCTTACCTTGAATAGCATTAATTCTTTGTTCTATACGAATTTGTTCATTTCTTAAAAACTCTTGACGCTGAGGATCAGATTCTGTCTGAGATTCTACATCATTATTTTGAAGTTCTTCATTAAGATTAGCTAATTCAACTCTTTCATTTCTTGAAAGTCCAAATATATTTGCTAATCCATCTTTAAATCTTTCAATCTTTTCTTCAAGTTCTCTTATATCTGCAACTTGTTTTTGATTAAAAGCATTACCATTAATAACTCCATTAGAATCTCTATAAGGTTTAACTATATTTTCTATCTCATTATAAAGTTTACCAATATCTTCACTCTTCTCTTGTTTAGTACTCATTTGACTAAGAAGATCATTCATCTCACCTATCAAACTTAATTTGGTTTGCCAATATTCATCTGTCAGAGTACTTACAGTATTATGTTGATACCAGTAATCTTTATCTTTCTGAGTTATTTTTCCATCTTCAAAAGCTTTATCTATTCTTTCTTTTTCAAGTTTAAATTTAGCTTCTCCGGCCGTAGTTAGAACAAATTTTCTATATTTTTTTAAAGCTTCATCTCTTTTACGAAGTTGAGCAGCTATTTTGTATTCTTTACTACCTGGATCTTTTTCATAAGTAGATCTAATTTCTTTTATACGGAACTCAACATCATCAAGATTATTATAGAGAATATCTTTAACTTCTTCATCTTTAGTTCTTTCTATTTCTTCTTCTATACGTTCCTTCTCATCATAGAGTTGACCTATTGCTTCAAAAGCTGTATATCCACCAAGATCTTCATGTATTAAATCCATAGCTTCATGAACCTCATTAAGATATGGCATCTCCATATAATCTCTTAAAAATTGAAGTCTTTTAATAGTATTTTCTTTCTGTAATTTCTTAAGTTCAAGAGTTTCTGGTTCAGTTTTAGCATTCTTAATTTTATCTCTAAGTTGTCCATTAATAAACGTAAATTTCTGTAATTCTTTAATATAATCCATATTCCATGGACTTAATAAAGCCAATTGTTTTTTATAAGTAAAATTACCTTCATCATCTATAGATTCTATTATATCATAAGTATCTAATAAAGGTCTATTAAATTCTTCTAAATTATTTCTAGATATACCTGAATCTTTTTCATATTTATCTATTTCTGTTTGAGTTTCATTAGCTGTTTGAAGTATATTAGAATCACTTTTATGAAGATTATCTTTTATATATTTAGTTAATCCTGATATTATAGGATTTGAACTTACTATACTAGCCTCTAAAAAAGAAGAAAGAGTGTTACTATCTCCAAGTAATCCACGAATATAATCTTGAACTTTATCCTTAGTTATATTATATTTATCATTTCTTTCTTGAATTTTGGCATCCACAATTTTTTTAAGATCTTTAGCTCTTTTTTCAGCACCACTTTTCGTAGCTAAATCAATTCTTTTAGATAATTGATCTATTTCATCATCAAGATAAGCTAAAGCTTTTTCTGTAGCTGGTTCAATTATATCTGATAAATGAGTTACAACTAATGGAGTTATACCAAAAAAATATTTATCTTCTATAGAAGCTCTTTTAACAATAAGTTTTTCTATTTCTTTAGCTACAAGTTCATCCTTAAAAAGTTCAGCTTTTATTTTTCTAAATTCTTCAAGAGTAGAATCAAAATCTCTTGCCGTAGATATAATACGATTCCATTTACTAAGTTTTACATTATCAGTTAATGGAACTCTTGAAGTATTTATAGCTTCGATTTGTCTATTAAGACTATCAAAAATTGAATTTATTTCTCTGGTAAAATTAAAGAAGAAATCAATCATGTCTATATCATCTTGATTAAATTTCTTATAGTCATCTCCTATATGAAAAACAGCATTTTTTATTTCTGGATTTGAAAATCTTGAAGTACCAGAAATAGATTTAATTTGATTAATGAAAGTTTTAATTCTTTCTTTAATTTTATTTTTTTGTTCTTCTGTTAAATTCTTTTTTAATTCTTCTTTTTCAGTTCTAATATCTTTTGCACCACTTATTAAATCACCATCAGCAGTTATTAATAATGGTCTAATTTCTTTTATATCAGAAATATAATCATTAATATAATTAAGAGTTAATTTTTCAAAAGGATAAATTTCTTTATTAGTTTTAATTCCAAAGAATTGTAAAATAGCATTTACAAAATCAATTATTAATTTTTGAAAAAATCCAGGTTTATCTACTTGCTCTAAATGATCTTTAAAATTTGGATCAAGAGTCATACCAATAATAAACTCTCTCGCATTTGTGAAACGATAAGATTCTTTTAAATATCTAGGAGCATTTTGTTTATAATGATTATAAAGTTTATTAATTGAATCAACAAATTTTTGTTCTTTTGGATTTAATTTAATATTATTATCCTGTTTATGAAATGGCTGAACTGTTAAAGCATGTAACAACTCTTCCATTATTATACGAATATTTTTTTCTATAGGATAATTATCTAAATGTTTTTGAGAAAAACGTATTAAATTTGTATTTGCATAATATAAAGCACTAATTTTATTTTCTTCATCTTCATGTAAATCTTTCCATTGAGCTTCATTAAATATTTCTATAATTACTCCAGCTAATAAATCTTCATTTTGTTTTAATATAGTTCCAATATTTATAAGATCTGGTTTATTAATCATTAATGCTACTCTATAAACATTATCAACTAAATCTCTAGTATTAGTTGTTAAAATATTTTCATTAAAATATTCTTTATCTCCTTGAGTTACTTCTGGATCAGTTAGTAATTCTTCATCAAATCTATCAAATAAAGATAATTGTGAATTAAATTTTACTACTAATCCATTACCTATTTGAATAGTAGATATAGCTTCAAATCCAAGTTTTTGATTTATATCATTAATTTTTTCAAGATTTCTTCTTTCTACTTCTTCTGGAGCATAGTTATTTCTATCTTGACCAATTATAGTTTTCTTTATATAAAAATTACCTGATCCAGCTGGAAATTCTTTAGTAGATACTATACCTTTATCTTGAAGATATTTAAGTACTTGTTTATTAAAAGTACTATTATTTTCTGGTTTATTAAAATTAATTAATTCTTTTGCAATTTCTGAAGTTAGTTCTACTTCATTCCATTCATTACCATATTCATCTGTAATCCTATTAGGAGAATATCCTTGCTTCTTTAAAACATTAGCTATTGTCTCTTCATAGAATTTAGCTATAGCTGATATTTTAAGTTTTCCAGCTTTAGCATCTTCTATTTCTTTTTCTAATTGTTTTCTTTCTATTTCTAACCTTTCTTTTGAAAGAGTTGGTCTAAAACCCATAGGAGAAAGGTCTGGGTGATTCCATCCAGAATTTCTATCATGAAAATCTGCTAATTCCTCAAAAGTATTAAAATTTCTTGTTTCTTCACCATCTTCTGAAACACTTTCTAAAAATAAATCGTCTTCTCTTAAAAGTTTTTTAAACTTATTAATTTCAGCTTCTTGCTTATTTAGTTCTTTAAGTCTTAATTCCTTACTTTTAATAAAAGTTTCAACAGTTTGATGTCCCTCCACTTTAGCTGCTGTATCTCCAGAAGGGAAAAGCACTTTCTCATATCCTTTTTTAGCACTATCTTGTATAATAGATTTAACAAAGAATGTAACCCAGTTATTATCTTTATTTAGAAGTTGAAGAAATTGATTTTCTTGATTAGATTTATTTTGAGTTAATACTTCTTGTTTTAGATTATTAAATTTATTGGAAACAATATCTTTTAAACCTTGTGGTATTTCTTCTTGTGTTAACCAATCTTGTTTTGGATTTTCATTATGTATTTGTCCTTCAAGAGTTTTATATATAACAACTCTTTGCATTCCTCCCATAGTTCCAACTTTATATTCCTTATTTTCATAAGTAACATTAAAACTTCTATCTCCTGGAGTATGTTTATAATTATCTACTAAAAATTCTTTACCTCTACCTTTCTGAAATAAATCAGATTGTACTTCTAGTATTCTACGAGTTTTACCCCCTAATATGGTTCTACCTTTATCGTTGATAACCATCTCATCAGTATCAGGGTTGTAATAAGCTTCTTCTTGTTCTGATATACCTGAATCAAAAGTTATTTGTTCATCACTTCTAAACCAACCAATACCATTCTCTGTAGAGAATTGAGCATGTCCTTTAATAGAAGGAACTATAGCTGGAGTAGCTATTTCATTCTCTGTATAATTAGTTCCTCCCGGAACAGATATATTTGCATAATGTTGAGTTGGGATTGCTCCTTCTTTAGATTTATTAGTTTTTAAAAATTCTTTATATTCTGGATCATTTTTATCACCACCATAAATACTTTTCATAGCAGTATTAATCTCTATTGAATAAGACATTTCAGATAATAGTCCTACTATTAAATCATTTACATTTATATTTGTTATATTATGATCTGCTATATATTGTTGTAATAGTTCTATTTGGTTCTTAGGAGCACCTTGTTTTATAAGATCATTGTAGAAGCCTTGTATACTATTAGAAGGATAATGAGATCTTGGAGTCTTCTGTAGAGCTGTTACTATTTTCATAGTAGCATTTACTCCTTTGAAAGTTTCTTGATAATTATCAGCATTAGGTATTTCTTCATTATTTCTAATGAATTCTTTCATAGCATCAAATACTCCTATTTTAGCTACTAAGTCTTTCCAAGCAGTAGAATTCACATTAGGACAACTCATTGTATATAAATTTATAACCTTTTATTTTGGAAATATCTCCTCTTAAGCATTTCATTATACCACTATATTCTATATTAAGTTCTGTAGAAGCAATTTTTGGTGTTAAAAATTCAAATTTTTTATTTTCTTTGAATGCTATAACTGGTTTATTTAATTTGTGAATTTTTGGCTCTTTGTGTATTCTTTTTCTCCCCATCTTACTACTATCTTTAACTTTCCAAGTTTTACCAATATTACCTAGTTCTCCACCATCAGTAAAATTAGTAAGTTTACAGCCCAATTCTCTATAATATTTTATCCAATAAGTTTCTCTTGTAATATCATAAGTTTCTTCAACAATATTTAATATAGGTTTATTATTATTATTTAATAATGATTTAATCCAACAATGTGTATAATCTTTCTTTTTATTATGTTTTGATTGAGATATATGACTGCTATGTCTACTTTCTGGTTTTTGTATGGTTTTACCAATATATCTAACTTCATTAGATATTGGATCAATCAAACTATATATTGTAATTTTATTTTCCACCTAAACAGTCTTTAATTTTTTGTTCAATTTGTTTCAATTCTTCTTCTGTATGATCAGTTGATGATACTACTTTTAATCCTTTAGTTATTAATTCTTCATCTGAAGTAAATGGTGATTCTTCTTCAGGTTTAATATCTTCTACTGGTTTTTCAGCGTAAATATTCATATAGTCTTTAGCTATATCAAGTCTTTTATTAAAGTCTTTAACTATACTAATTAATTCGTCTCTTATATCTTGTTCAGATATTCTATTTTGCATATCTTCTGTAAGATCATCCCATATATTATGAGCTACTTCTTTAATAGATTTAGCTCCTTTTTTAATATAATCTCTAGATTTTACTTCTTCTGCAGTTTTTTGTTTAGTAGGAGTTAATCTTTCATCTCTTTTAGTTAAAACTTCATTATAAAGAGTTTCTGGACTTAATTTACCTCCTCCTATAATATACTCCATAGCTAATCCACGAGCATTTTGAGGCTGTTCTACTTTTGCAGCTTCTTTATAAAGCTCTTTAGCATCTTGACTATTTATTTGTCTTGAAGTTTTATCTTCTATTTCTATATTAAATCTTGCTTTAAAAGCTTTCTCATTAGAAATATCTTTTCCATTAATATCTCTAAATTTCCAGCCTTTAGGAGCTAAAATTGTAGTAGGTATTCCAAGACTTAATCCTGCTTTAGCACCTGCTTCATCTACTCCAGTTTGACCACCTGTCCTTATAGAAATTATTCTTACTCCAGTATCTTGTAATTTGGTTAATATTGCATTTAATAAAACTAAAATCTTATTATCTACATTTTTTTGAGAGATATTTACATGTTTCATTGTATAAATACCATTACCAGCAATATTTAAATTAATATCTTTTTTATTAAGAGTTAATAATTTATCTACTACTTCTTGAGCAGCTTTAGAAACTTCTATTAAAGTACTTAATCTTGCCATATCTATTGGAGCATAAAGCTTCTTTTGAGCCTCTACAGCTGATTTAGTAGCTTTCTCTCCAGCACTTGTAAAATCTATTGCTACTGCAATTGTAGCATCTGCAGAAGCATTTTTTGTAGTTCTAGCAGCATATCCAGTTGATTTATCTTCCTGAAAATCTATCATACCTGAAGATACGACTTTTTCTTCAGTTGGCAAAATTTCTGGAGAACTTTCTTCAACTTCATCATTAAGATTTTCTTTTTGGACTGGTACATTATCTACTTCAGATATAAGAGGCTCTACTCTATATATATTACGAGTTTGCATACCAGCACTAAAAGCAAGCATTTTATTATCTTTACCTAATTCAAAGAATGTACTATATCCTAATGTTTTAGCTATTACTTCAGGATTATAACCTACTGTTTGTTTATCATTTACGACCTTATAAACAAGATTATCCTCTGGAACAAATCTGTATTGACCAAGTAGTCTAATATTGACAAGAGTTTTATTCTTACCATCTCTATCTTGTAAAGTTTTTTCTCCATTTTCTATTACATTTGTTAAACTTATTAATGTTTGTCTTATAGTTTTTATATTATCAATAAATTTAGATTCAAGAATAATATTACCATCTTGATCTATTTCTGGATTAAGTTGACTAAATTGCTCACTTTCAAGTTGCTTAATTTGATTCTGTTTAGCTTTCTTTAAAAATTCACCTTGAATTTGAGCATATAATTCTGGAGTTAAGTGATAAGTTTTGCCTCTCCAAGATTGTTTACTTCTTGCTTTAGAAGATACTAAAGTAGGATTTATAGATTTAAATTGACTCATAAAAGAATCTACAAACTTCTTAAGTATTTCAGGATTACTTTCTACGTTTTCTTTAAATGTTTTTAAAGCATTAAAGAATAAATCAGCCATTTGTTCATATGGTATAAGTTCTTGAAAAGATATAGGACTTCTATTAAATCCTGATTGTAAGAATCCAAGAGTAGCAAGGTCTGTAAAGAACTTTCTTATTTCAGCCTGTTGTTGTAAAGTATACCTATTATCAGTAAAATTTATAAGTCTTCTAAACTCAGTTATATATCTATTCTGATCATCCGATGTATCTTCAAATAATTTTTGAACTTCAATATTCTGTTGCTTAATTTGATTAAATGGACTTATATTGGTTCTTAATCTATCAAAGAAAGAATATTCTTTTAATAGGTTAGGATATTTATTTCTAATAACTATTAATCTTTTAGCTAATGAATTCTTACCAAGTAATAGTGTGTTTGTGTACGTAGTAAGAGGTAATCCATTAATAATACCAAAAGATTTAATTATATATTCAACCCAATCATTCTCAATAGTACCCATTATTTTAGATATTTTAACTCTATTAGCATAAATACTATTTTCTATAAATTTAGCTGCACTACCAGTTAATCGAGTATTAAAAGCAAATGGCATGAGTTCTTTAGCGACATTAAATGTCAAAGTCTTATTATTTATAAAAGGTGATATAATACTACCACTTTCTATTTCTTGAATATCTTCTTTACTGAAAAGACCATTTTTAACTATTTGAGATTGTTTAAATATCAATCTAAATGCATCCATTGGATTCTGCATTTTAGTAGTATCCATATTAAATACTGATTGATAGTTTCTAAATAATTGCGCTTGTTCTTGTAAAGATATAAAATAAGCAAATACAGCCGCTTGGTATGTTTTATTTTCTGACTTTTGAAGAAAATCTTCATAATTTCTTGTAGCATTCTCTTTTAATTTATTATCACTAAAATAGAAATTATCAGGTATTATTTTAACATTCTCTTTTTTACCTTCTTTTACTTTAATTGTAGTACCACTTAAAAGTTCATTAATAGCATTATTAAATTTATCTCCACTGAATCTTTCAACACCTTCTCCTGTTTCTGATTCTTGAATATAAAAATAACTTTGATTTCTTAAATTACCAAGTATTTTACCTTGAATTTCATTTTTATAATCTTTAGATCTTTTAAGTTCTGAATAATATTTAAGCATTACTGGCTGATTAATAAACCAAATAATACGTTGAAATGGAACTCCTATATGTAATAAATAGTTAATTACACCAATATTTTCATAAGATATATTAACATAACCTAAGAAATCATCACTAGCAGCATCTACAGTACCATTAATTAACTGAGAGAAATAATCTTGTTTAAGTTCTCCAAAAACATTATATTTACTAGAGACATTTATTCTACCATCTTTCATTACAGCTTCTCTTTCTTTAGGACTTAAAAGTAATAATCTAACATCTCTTTTAGTTGGTCTAAAAGCTTGTTTAATATTATAACGCATATTAAGACCTACATTAGCTTGTTGTAATAACTGACTAAATGAATTATTAACTGCAAATACACCAAGTAAATTCTTAGCAGAAAGAAGTGAATCAAATTTACGAAGGTTATTTTTATAACGATATATCTGAGTTCCAGAATAAGCTTCTTTTGTTTCTTCTCCTGTTTGTTTATTTATTTTAAAATCCCTATTTGAAAGTTTACCAATTTTCTTAGCAACTTCAAGAACTGGCTTTTTAATTAAGTTAGTATCATTCGGAGTAATCAATTGTTGATACATAGCAGGATCACTAAGTATTTCTGAATACAATTTAATTAGTTGATTACTATATATTTGCTTACGAGAATTTCTAAGTTTAGTTATTTCTTTCTTAAGTTGTTTAGTTTCAGGATCTAAATCCAGATCATCTTCTTGCTCAAGAACATCACTAAGAGCTTCTATGTTACCAGTAATGTTATATTTAGCTTTAAGTACATTTATTTTATTAGCATTTTGTTTTTCATCCAAAGCCTTCTGTAGATCTTCTATTGTATCTTCACTTACAAGATTACCAAATCTATCAAATGATGGTCTAAATACTGACATTTTATCAATATCAAAGTCAGAACCTGATTTAGCTACAATCTCAGCTGGAGGTATAACAATATTACCAGCAATTTCTGGTAAGAATTCTGCTACTTCCATATATTCAATAGAGTTAGTACCTTGAGTAGGTATACGATAACCTATCATAGTTACTAGATTTCTATTAGATTCTAACCATTTTTCATCCTTTAATAAAGCATTAAGACGTTCGATAGTTTTAATATTTTGACCATCTGGATGTTTTCTATTAAGTAATTTTTTAAATCCTATAATAGATACTTTTACTTGGATGCCTCTTGTTTTAAGATCTCCATTTTTATCCGTATAAATATCATAGAATTTTAATCCATTAGTTCCATAAAGGGCTGCATCTTTTGCATCCGCATTTTTGTATTTGAAATTATTAGATTCAAATCCAGATGAAGATACTTGAATAAGCATATCTCCACTTATCTTTTGCTTGCGAAGTCTGTTATCTATAATACCCATAAGCATACCTTGAATAGCTTTCTTATTTAAAGAAGCTTCAAGTGGATACTTAACATTTCCAGTATCTTTATCATATTGAATATAATCTCTTACATTATTATTAAGATCTCTAAATTCAGCTTGTCTTTGAATAGCATCAATGAATCTTTCTAGATTATCTATTACAGTTTTACCGTCTTTATCAACTAGACCAAGTTCGTTATAGAGTTTTTCTTTCTCAAAATTACGAATATTTCTTATTATAGACTTATAACGATTTCTAATATCTAACCATTTATCATTAGCTAATCCATTAGAAAATACGTTAGCCATTATCAATTTTCTGATTTGAGAACCAAATATTGATTCTTTATCTTCATCTATTTCAGACTTAGTATTGATTTGTTCTTTTAAGAATTGTAAGAAATGAACTGGAGGATTATAATCTTTCAGATCCATATCTACTCCATTTTCAGTATAAGCTTTATGTGCAGTATATCTGAATTTCTTAGTACCACTTTCAAATTTAGAATAACCAATACCTTTTTTAACCATTTCAAAATGCTGCTTTTCTAAAGGAGTACCTTGTATAATAGATGGTATTAAAGGAGCTACTGAGAACTTATCCATCACTTGAGCATAAGTACCAGTAGTTTCAATAGGACCATTGTATTGCATTTTAATTGGTGTAAATGAAGCTACTATATCTTTATATTTTTCTATAAAATTTCTATCTCTAGATTTTTGTTCTTCAGAATATTCTGGATTAAGATCTGCATAATTAAGTCTGAACCAAGCAAGTTCTTTTTGATACATAAGTTCTTGCTTATCTGACCAGTTATGAATAGACATTAAAAATTGCCTATAAAAATCCAAAGAAATGTGACCTTGACCATCACCAATAGTCATATTTTTATATTTATCTACTATAGCATCAATTTGAGTATCTGTAAGAGCAGGATTAACTTTCTTAAGATTTTCTTGTATTATAGAATGATCTACATATATAGATGATCTTTTATCATCATTTATAACTAAAGATTTAGTAGTAATATAATCATTAAGATTTGCTGCTCCTAAAAATCCAGCAACTGTATTATGCTCATTATTTTGCATAAATCTTACAAACATACCATCTACCATTGGATCATGTCCAGTAGATATAGCTCCTTTGGCTCTTTTATGATAATCTTTATAATGAGCTTGAAATACAGTATCACCATCAAATATTTTAGTATATTCAACATTTAATATAAAATCATTTGCAATAAATGCTCTATATAATTGAGGAGTACTAAAACTTCTTAAACTAACAGCTATATCATCTCTACTAATACCTTCATCAGATAATAGATCTAGAAATGATTCATATTCTCCATCAAAGAATTGAATAATGGCTTTTTCTATTTCATCATTATTTTGATTAACAACTTCTTCAGGAGACATTATTTTAATATCTTCTTTAATTTTATCTTTTAATCTTTCTGTATTAGATTCAGTATCTGTTGATTTTAATCTTAGTATATCTCTAAATAGATTAAATTGTTTGGCTGCTTCTTTTGGATAATTCTCAAGAGTTATCTTATCAGCATTTTTCATTCTCTCAATTTCATCTATAAGATAACCTTTCATTATCTTAATAAATGTAGGAGAATTAAATCCAGAAATAAATTGCTCTATATTAGATGGAAGATATCCAGTTTCTCCATATTTATCAAGTTTAATAAAATAAGCAGTTTTAGAACTTTCAGTTCTCATTATTTCAATAGCTCCAGATCTAAGTAAGGAGTTCATATCCATAATGATCTTATCTCTTAAGTTCAAAGAAGTAGTAGAATATGCTTTACTACCTTTAGGAGTTACTATCTTAAGACCACTATAATTACCTACAATAAGTTTTATATTATTCTTAGATCCATCTTGATTAAAGATTTTATTTAAAAATAATGAGTTCTTTACATAAGGATTATTTAAATAATTTAAATATTGAGCCTCACGTTTAGAAACAAGTTCATCGTAAGATTTAACATTATTTATTAGGCCAGCAGTCTTTGTTAAGAAGTTATTAAGCATTAATGCATATATAGTATTACCTTCAGCATTTTGATAAGACATAGAAGGATTAAGACTAGAATACAAAGATTCTATTCCAATAAATGCATTAATTCTACCACCAAGACCTTTAAGTATTATTTCTCTTTGATCATTTCTTAGATCTTGTTTAAGATCATAAACAGGATTGTATATCTTCTGTCCAAACTTTAATCTTTGATTTATATTATTTTGAATAGATTGTAAAAATCCTAGAAAAGTCGCTCTTACATTGGCATTTCTCATTGTCTCATCAGAGAAAGTAAATCCAATTAAATCTAGAAATTCTTGTCTCTGATTCTGATCTTGAAGATTATAAGAAAGAGTTACTTCTGGATTTATATAATTTCTACCATCATCATCTTGTAAAACTATACCATCTTTAAATAACTTATGTTCTGGATCTAATGATAAGAAGTTAGAAGTCCATTCTTTTTCTATTTGATCTATATTTCTTTTAGTCTCTTGTAAAAAGAAGAAATCATTAGATTCAGTAATCTTACCACTAAAAATATCCACCTGAGATCTATTAAAATCTCTTCTAAATGCAAGTACTCTATCTAATTGTTGTTTAGTTGCAACAGTAGTAGGATGAGGTAAATATTTAAGTAATTCTACTATTTCAGGTATTTTTATTTGAGTTTGATTATCTAGAAGTTTGTTATACATATCTTCATATGTTGGAAGATCTGCTAAAGAAGCTGCAAGATTATTCCAAGTATGAGAGAAATCATTAAGTCTGGCAAATCCATTACTATCATATTGTATTTCAAATTTTCCATCCTTATAAATAACTTTCTTTAGCATTCTAATTAGAGATTTAGTCTCTAAACTAGCTGCATTAGATGAAGATATTTCATTACCTGCGAAATCAAATATAGATCTTTCTCCAGCATAATTAGCATCATTATTTGGATCTTGATCGGCTTCATCTGGAGTTTCAGTTATTGGATCATCATCTTCTTCATATTGTTCTATAATATAATCTTCTTCTCCTAATTTTTCCTCATTTCTAAATAAATCATTTACAGCAGTTTCAATATCAAACTGTATATCTGTTCCAAGTTTAGAATATTTTTTATGATAATTAATAAACTTATTCCAGTTATTATTATCTGTAAGTTTATAAAGATCATCAAATAATTCTTCATTATAAGGTTGTCCAGCTTCTCTAGCATCAAACAAAGGATCTAAGAAATCATTTATTCTATTATAAAGATTATTATAAACAGCTGTAGTAAGTTTAGGATTATTCTTTAAAGACTCCACACCAATATTTCTAGACAATAATTCTTCACCAAGAAGCATATCCATAACTCCTCTATAATAAGATGCTTTTTTATTATCAAATATCTCTTCATTTAAATCATTAACTATACTTGAATTGAGTTTTCCAAACATAGCATTATTTATAGAAGGAGTATATTTATTAAGATCTCCTCTTCTTAATTCTTCATATAATTTTGTGATATTTATACCACCAAAAAAGAATTTACGAATAAAATCTACTATTCTTCTAAATATAGTATTTCTATATGGTCTATTACTAAACCTTGATTTGCCATCTGAAAGTACATAATCACGAAAATCGTCAGCTAAAAATTCTTCTATATCAAAATCTGTAGAAGATAATGATTTAAGAGTCCTACCATCTCTTGTTTTAAATTCAACATTTCTCATCCTTACTTCATGATAAAGATTTCTCTTTTGATCAATTGTAAGATACATTTGAGAGAAATGGTGCCAAGCTTCATGATATCCAGTACCTACAACAGCATTTTCAAATAGTTTAATACCAGAAGTAGACCAAGTAGCATATGCACTTGAATTAATTATTCCATATACTCTACGAGCTACTTTCTCACCAAACATTTCATTTACTTTGGTAATTTCAGTATCTGTTAAGAATAACTTCTGATTTTCTTCTTCTGTAACTCTAGCTTGTAAATCTCCACTAAAAAGATCTTCTTCATTCTTATTCTGATTCTTAGCTTCTTCATCTACTTGATTTTCAGCATCTTGTATTCTAGTTCTACGTTGAGGTTTAATATCTTCTTTCTTTAAAGAAGAATCATCTCTTTTTATATTAAAGAAATTAAGAACATCATCCATAAACTCTTTACCATAATTCTCTGGCTTATCCATCATCGCTAAATTACCAGCAAGTGCTTGATCTTTCAAGAAAGTAAAGAATGCCAGAGGATCATTATCAAGATTTATCTTATCTTGAGTACTAAGTTTAGTTTTATTAGCTTTGTCTATTAATTCTGGAAGATTATTTAATTGAGCTATATTTTGTCCTTTGGTTATTTTTTGAGATAAAGAATTAATCTGTTCGTCATATTTAGCATTGATTTTTGCAACTTGTTCTTTTAATTCTTGTAGTTTATCTTTTAATTGTCGAAGTTTTGTATCATTTTTACTTCCTTGTAAATTACCTGAATAATCAGAAGCTAATACAGTAATTCCTTGTTCTTGTAAGAAAGTTCCATCAGAAATAATATCTTTTAAATACTGTTTAGATAACTCATTTGCATTTGTAATTCCTAAAATATCAGCAATAAAATCAACAACTTTTTGTAAGAAAGTTTTATCTTTTGATTCTAATTCTTTTACAAATGCCTCATTAGTTAAGTGTGCAATAAATTCAAATACATCTTTTACAGGATATTTATTTTCTAAATTATTATCTGCTTTTACTGCTTCAAATAATTTCATTAATCCTTTTACAGCATTAATTTGTTTTTGAGTAAGTCCTGTTGTAACTCCAGAATTAACTCTTGATATAATTTTAGTAGTTAAAGCATGAACAACTTCATGTACTAAAACTTCACCAAATCTTCCATTTTTTAAAGTAGAAGGTCTTATTAATATTTCTCCATTTTGAGGATTATTACTCCCATCAAATCCTTCTGTAATTCTACCCGAAGAAAATTTAACTTTAATTCCAAGTTTATTTACAATATCTTTAATTAAATTCCATATAACTTTTTGAACTCCTGTTAATGGGTATTTTTCAATTAATTCTTGTGGAGTGTATTCAGTTTCATCTTGTAAATTATTTTCAGATAAAATATCTTTTTCAACTTGTACTTTATCTTCTACTTTAGAAGTAACAGAATTATTATAACTATCAATAGCAGATTTTCTTTCTTCTGCTGTCATAGTTTCATCTGCTCTTTTCATTCTATCTGTATAGGGTATTTCTATACCTCTTTCATTTAGAAAATCTACAATTTCTTTAAAGGTTTCCATATCACCTATAAGAAATTTATAAATAGCAAATGCTTTTCTATTATCTTGAACTAAACTTAAAAGTTCATTATTAGCACTATTCCATTTTCCACTATTTGAAGAAGCACTGAAATCATAAGCACCTTGAGTTTTATCTTCTTTCTCTATTTTCTCAATTTCCTTTTCAACCTTTTCTATTTCTTTAGTTATAGGTTCTAATTCTTCTTGTCTTCTTCTTTCTATTTCTTCAATAGCAAGATCATCAAGACTATCTACAACGGGTTCAGCCTCTTTACCTTCTGCAAGAGCTTGCATAGTTTCAAGACCCTGATCAAAATTAAACATCATATAAGTATTGATATTCATCAGTACTTTACCTTTGGTAGTTATGATATTTCTAGCTCTAGTTTTAGAATTTTCAATTATAAAATTATTATAATCTTCTATTTCATCTACAGCAAGTTTTTTATCTTTAATTGAATAATAATTAAACCTACCATTTATATTAAGTTTAGTTACATTAAGTCTTTGATCTGCTATAAATTGTACTACATCTGGTTTTGGAATTACTTGTTTATTTTCAAAAAGATCAAGAGTATAAACATCACGATCTGAATTAAATGTAGTAATAATAGTAGGTCTATTGGTATATCCTAAGAATAAAACTTTCTTTAAATAATCTTTAGCGATATTAGCTTCATTCTCATCTTTATAACTATGTAAAAATACATTCTTTATATCTTCAAATAATTTAGAATTATCTCCTATTTTGTTAGGTATAATTCTTGTATATACAGCTGGTTCATTTTCTGAACGTTGTGTTTGAATATATATAGCACCATTAATAAGATTTTGACCATCTATGTTAAATACAAACTTATTTTTATTAGGATCTTTTATATCATAAGATTCTAATGCTTGTGGTATATGAAGTTTATATTTTTGATCTGCAAGAGCTATTTTAGCATCAATAGGTTTTGTACCTTGACGTTGCATACCTGCTGCCATACCAGAAATAGAAACTGGAACAGGTATACCTTTATCCACTAAAATTCTTGCAAGTTCTCTTTCTTCTTCTTGCCTTTTATAAAAATCTAACCATTGATCTAACGGAATACCTGTTTTTTGTTCTCCTAATAAAGCTCTGGCTTCTTCAAGATCTTTAAAAGCAACTTTATTAAAAGAATAAATAATTTCTTGATATCCAAGAGTTTTATTCAAAGATGGATTATAATCTTTATCAAAATAAACAATATTACCATTTATGTCAGTTATAACCATAACATGACCTAATTCTGTCTGTTTGGCAGAACCTCTGTCTCTTGGGAGATCTTTTCTATCTTTAATTATAAGACCTTTATATTGATTTTGTGCAAGGTTATTTACAATTAAATAACGTAAAAATCCTTGTTTAAATACTTTATAAGGATCTTCATCTAATACTCCAACATAAGAACCTTCTTTTTCTACTTCTTCTTGAGTTACTGTTTTATTAGAAGATCTAAATGCAAGAGCAGAAAATGTCTCTTCTTCAAAATTTATATCTTGAATAGTATTAGTATCTGGATTAAATCCATTATCTTTAGGATCTTCTGATTTCTCTTGAGTTACTATTTTCTCTTCTTCAGATTTAAAATCTTCTTCAGTATCAAGTATAGTACCTATAGGATTTTTAGCATTAAGCATTGCTATTAAATCACTTTCTTGATCTTCACTTATTTCTCCTTTAATAGAAGCCTGATTTACTTCAACCATTAATCTATTAAGTAGATTAACGTTTATATTTTTAGTCTTTGGAATCTTGGCTAAAATAGCATCATGTCTCTCCTGTTGACTTGCTACAGGAGCTTGTACAGGTTCATTTGTCTGAGTTGTTGGTTCTTTTTTAGTTTCAGTAGGAACTGGTTGTGTCTGTTTAACTTCTTCAGCTCTCTTTTGTTCTTCTGCTTTTTTTACTTTTTCAGCCTCCTCTTTTAAACGTTCTTGGACTACTTTTAATGATTCTTGATATTTTTTATTAAAATCTTTTCTATCTGTAAGAGTATTGTTATACTCATCCATAGTATCATCAATAGTATTTTCTAATTCTGCTTTAAAATAAATTTCTTGTCCTAAATCTGCTACTCTTGGATGTTTATTCTTTTTATCATCTTCATAAAAATAAAATCCATTTTTATCTTTTTTAAGTTTTTTAATAGTTTCTTCATTATCTTTAACTATATTATCATACTCAGATTGATATTTATCAAGTTTGGTTTGGGCATCTTGTATATCCTCTTGTTCGGCTTGAGCAACTGTTTTTTTCTGAGCTTTAATTTTTACTTGCTTAGAATTAAGATCATCCACTAATGAATCTGTAATTGAACTATAACCTATCTCACTTTGAAGTGATCCTATATTAGATTCTACTTTATTTAATTCTTGATCAAGAGCTACTTGTCTACTACCAAGAGTAAATAAATAATTCTTACGAGCAAGATCAGCAGGAGCTGTAACTACAACTTTATCATCAATAGATTTTTTTATATTAGCTACTCTTTGGGCATAATTTTTATACTCCATTATTTGAGCTGCCACATCTCCTTTAGGATCAAAACCAAGTTTAATAAGATCTTCTGGCTTGTAAGTATTTATATTATCAAGCTGTTTCATCAATAAATCAAAACTACCTTGTTGCAAATGAGATGCAATAAATGTAGAAAAGATTTCTTTCTGAGCAAGATTTCTTAATATAGGATGTTCTATTGTTTGAGCTTCAGATAAATCATTTGCTGTTTTCATTTGAGTTAAGAAAGCAGCAGCAACTTTAGCTTTATCTTCTTTTATTTTACCATCTGGTCCAACTGTATAAATATCCTGAACTTTAAGCCAATTATTTTTAGCTTCATTTAAAGAAGCTACAAGACGTTCTGTAGCTATTCTATCTCTAGAATACTCTTTGGTAGCAAGAGATGTACCTGTACCAAATATGACACCTATTAAGGCACCCATACCTATATTCTCAGCAGCTTCTTTATCATTACCTTTTATAGCATCTTTGGTTTGCTGTAAAAGCTGACCTAGAACAGTAAAATATCCATTATAAGTATTTCTACCTTCGTTTTTTCTTTGAATAGCAAGTTGAATGTTTTCTTCATAAAAGCCTTCTACTAATGCACCTTGTAATGCTTTATTACTATAATAAGCAAGCTTACCTAGTTTTTTTGCAGTACCAGCTGCAGCATAATCTTCGAGTAGACTTGTTACCTTTGTTTCTATTTTAGATGGTGCACTTTTACCAAGAGCCTTATAAAATAGATTTGTTTCCCAAGCATTAGAGAATGACAATGCTGCCATATTCCAAAGAAAACTATTCTTGGCTTTTTGTGCAGCTATATCTGTGGCTTCGTCTTTACTATATTTACCAGTAGCCATTAAATCAGCAAATACTTTATCTCTAACTCCCTTAGCTTCAAACATAGATTCTGAAGCTGTATTTACTGCAGTAGTGAATAATCTATCTCCATATTTAACAGAGAATTTACCTAAATTAGTTAATAGAGCACTAGATTTCTCTACTCCATTAGCTAATTCAGCTAATTGAGCAGCTTTTACTCCAAGTCCAACTTTAGATATTATAGCTCCAGGTACAAATGCTGAAGCAAGAAAAGCAGCACCATCAACAAAGTCTTCTGTCCAGAAAGATAAATCTGTACCAGCTCTTTCAAAGAATCCTTTATTTTGATCTACTGTATGTCTATATGTAGTTAACCAATCATTCTTAAGATTATCTTCAAGATCACTAAAAGCTTTAGCAATCATATTATCTCCAGCCTTTTGAATATAATTAGAACCCCAGTTTGTAGGATCTACAAGTCCTAAAAGATATCCAACACCAGTACCAAGTTTTGTAAATGTATATGTAGGAAGTTTAACAAATAAAGCTTTCATTATTTCTTTAAAAGCTCCTTGTTGACTAGCATAGAAATCCTCATTATCTCTTTCTAGTTTATAACCAAAATCTTCATCTATATAACGATTAGTTTCTGTTTGTGGTATTCTAAGATCTGGTTGAAATTTAAAACTATCAGGATATTGTTTTTGAACATTCTTTGTTAAATTAGCAAAATCTGCTAATTGATAATCATAAGAATTTTTATCAATATTAATATTATCACCAGGTCCGACTATACCTTGATGAAAATCTGGAAGTTGAGGTTGTGTAATATTTGGAGGAGTAGTATCAATAGATTTAAACAGCTCTGCATACCTAGCTTCGGTATCATGCTGCATATTAAGTACCTCTACTGGATTTATTCCAGTTAATATATCTGAAGTTGGTTCTGCCATTATTTAATTTTATAATCTGGTTTATTACCTAGTATTCTAATTTTTGCTTCTAAATCAGCTGGTTTTAAATTTGCTAAAGCATTTGCCATAGCAGAAGCCTCTTCTAATGTAGAAAAAGGTTGACCAGTGGAAAAGTTTATAAATGAAGCTCCCGAATCTTCATCAATTACTTCATACATTGGAACACTATTTCTATTTGTTATTCTAAATAGAAAATCTCTATTTCCAAATTTAATACTTGTTGTATTAAAAACATCATTATTTTTTGATGCTGCCGTTCTCCAATCTATTTGAGTTTGAATTGCATTTAATCTAGAATCAGAAAATGTCTTTGGTCTAATAAAAGATCCTACTTCTGAATTTGGTAAATAATAAGATCCACCTTCAAATTGTTTCTTATATTTACCTCCAGAAGAAAGTATAATATCTTTTATCTTACTCGGACTAACATTATCTGCAGTTGCATCTACTTTAAAATAAACACCTCCAGATTTATCACGATGAGTAATAGTAACATCATCTGGTTTAATTCCAGTTGCAGCGAGTTTTCCATATACTATATTTTGTACAGATTTTATAGCATTACTGTCTTTAGCATTTTGTGTAAATCTCTCTAATCCTTGTATTTTAGTCATAGCTTGATTATATAATGTATTACTTTCTGATAATATTTTTTGTGTATTTTCAAAATTTCTACCTTCTATTTTATTATAATACATCATAACATCATTACCTGGTTTTCCATATGTAGATGGAATTTCTACTCCATTTATAAAAAGTCTATCTGGAATATATCCACTATTTATTGGAATTCCAACAGATGATGTAGAATTTATTCCAGTATTACCTTTTATAACTTTTATTTTAGATGATCTACCTTCTAAAGAATTTTGAACATCTTCTGCAGTTATTGTTATTCCATTAAAAGTTATTGGTTTTATATCTTTTATAGATGATCGATCAAATAATTTTGGATTATTTCTTCTTACTTCTTGATTTACATAATCTTGAATGGCTTTGCCTGCTGCAATATTAGAATCTCCTAAATCTATTTGCTCTCTATAATTTTTCCAATGATAATCATTAGGATTATTTTTCTTCCATTCTTCAATAGCAGCATCATTAGTAGCTTTTGGTTTTTTAGAATCTATAATACCTATTGAAGTAAGATATTTATTTAATCCATCGGCTGCATCAGATTTAATTTTTTCACCATCTGAAATTATTTTATCTACTTCTGGTTTTCCAAAATTTTCATTATCATCTTCTGTAGAAACTCCATAAGTAGGTTCTGTTTCAATATCTTCACCATTCTTATCTTTTTTGTTGCTAGCAGTCATTTCAGCTATTTTAAGCTTAGTATCATTATTAAGTTCTGCTATTTTCCAATCCATTTCTCTATCAGCATTCTTATTCTTATTATCATTATCCATTTTTAAAAAGAATAAAGCTGCGTCATCTTTAGAATATTTAATTTCTATATCCTTTCTTTCGGAAGCTTTGGAGATATTATCTATCCAATTACTTGTGTACATCTGACCAGCAATAGCATCTTTATCTTTTATAAGATCACTATAATCTTTAATTTTAAGTTTTGTATTAGTTACTCCAAGTCGTTTTACTTCTGTGTCATACCTATCTATGTCATGTTGATATAATTCAGCATCATTAGTTCTACCACTTTTAATAGCAGCTTCTTTTTTACCTTTTAAAATATTAATCTCATGATTATACGAATCTATTTTTTCTGAATTATAATTTAAATAATCATTTGCAATAGTTTCTACATGATCTCCATAGGCAACTACTCCATTAATATTAAGTTGTTGTTTCGCTTTATCTGATAAATGAGAGTTCATATATGCTCTAAATTGAGAAGCATACACAGATTTATTTTTCTCTTCTATCATTCTACCATTGTTAGTAATTTTTCCATTAGCATCTGTTTCTGGTCTAGTAAATTGTGTGGCGTCTGGTTTAAAATTCTTCTCAATTTTATTCCATTCTTCCATTACATCATAATAAGGAGTATAATATCTACGATTACTATATACTTCTCTACCTAATTTTGGATCATTATTTTTTATAAAATCTTGTAATGGTTTAACCATATAAGCAAAATTAGCATCATTATAATCTTTACCACCATTAGTAGTTTTAAGATTTTGAGCCAAACTTGCTTGTTGTCTATAATGTTTAGTTATAGCATTATCATATTTAATATCATCATCTTTAGTTATAGGATCAAATATCTTCATAGCAGTATTTACATTATCTGCTAAAGAAAGATCAGTAGATACTACTTTCTTTAAATTAGTATTAACTCCCTGCATTAAACCATCTAATTTATCTTGATTTGCTTTAAGAGATAAATCTAAATTAAGATAATTCTGATAGGCTGATTTGACTTGAGAAGCACCTATATCCCAATATTTATTACGTGTATCTATAGCTTGAACTATCTGTTGCACAGGTAAACGATACGGATCAGTCTGATAAGTATTATATGCTGGATTTGAAAGATAATTAGCCATTTACACTTAAAAATTTTTCATATTTTCTACTTAAATGAAAACAAGAATTATTATATAAATAATTAAATATATTTTTTAATTCTTGTTTCTTTGTATATTCTAAATATTTTACTCCAGTTTTTGAATAAGTATATATTTTTCTATAATTTAGATTACAATTATTTCTTAATATTTCTTCTAATTTTAATATAAAATCTTCTGAAGCACTGATATATGAAAAACTAAAACCATTACCTTTTTTATCTTTTTTAATACAACCATCTCCGTCAAAATATCCTCTTAAATAATCACTCATTAATTTATTTTCTATATTTGGAAATTTTAAAGTTTTACTTTTTCTTGGTGTAACTCCTAAATTATTTAAATCATTACAAATTTTAGTTGAATATATAGATATTAAAGATTGATTTTGAATATTATTATATCCTATTCTTCTTCCTATTGGTAAATCAACACCAATTTCATTTCTTATAAATTCTATAATTTCTATATCTCTTTCTTGTATATTTACTTTAAGTCTTGTTTTTGAATTACATCCATCTGCAGAAATAAAACCCAAAATATATGCTTTTTGAGGAGTATCTATATTTTCAAAATAATTTCTATTATAATTATATTTATTACAATAGGATTTAGATTTATTAAAAATATTTATATGTTTTCTAAGTCTAGATCTTATTGTACCTTCAGAACAATTTAATAATTTTGCAATTGGTTTTGCTGATTTAAATTCTTTATATTTTTCTAATATAAATTTATCATCAAGTTCTAATTTTCTCATCTTAATTTATAAAATTTGTAATAACACTATTATAATATACAATATTATATTGTAATTAGCAATTAATTTTTAATGTTATTATTGTGGAAACGTTGGATTATTTTGATATATAGCATTTTTACCTTTACCAGTAATTGATTCATAAAGTTTTGCAAAAGCATATATTTGTTTAGGATCACTAGAATTAAGTCCAAATTGTTCCATAATTGATTTAATTTCAGCTATAGAATTTGTTTTATCAGCTCCAGTAGCCATATTAAGTGAAGCCACATCAGAATTATATCTAATTCTACCACTTGGTAAATATTCATATAAAGGTACTGGTTGATTATATATTTTACCTGTTTTGGGATCTGTTACTTTTCTAGTACCATATTTATTTACACTAGCTAAAGACCAAGCAAGAGCATCAGCATCTGATTGATATTTATTTAAAGTACTCATAACTTGATTATTTGCAAATCTACGTTCATCATCAAAATTTTGAGCTGATATCACAGTTTGATCATAATACTTACCACTAGCAGGTATATTGAACATCTGTTCTTGATTACTTTGTTGTAAATTAGTCAAATTCTCCTGATTACCTATTTGTATATTAGCGGCTTCTACTTGACCTCTTGCTTGAGTTTCAGCATCTATACCTTTACCAAATGTATTTGAATTAAGTAAAGCAGCTTGTCTAGGATTAACTACATTGGCTGAATTATAAGCCTGAAACTCTTGATTTCTAATACCATTTAAAAAAGGTTGTAAATTCTGTTTATCTAAAGATACTCTACCAAGATGAATTTGTTCTCTCATAGGCATATATCTTTTAATACCCATGGCTTGTAAACCAAGATAACTAAGATGAGCTTTCTGAGCTGGAGTAAGATAACCTTTAATATCATAAGGTAGATTACCAGGAGTTGGTTCTTCTCCTACTGCTGGCTGTGTAGGCTTAATAGGATTCTCTTTAGTTACTATCGTAGCTGGAGGAGAAGGAGATCTTTGTGCTGTATATAGAGGTACATTAGGTATCATTCTTTGATTATTAGTATATACATAATCTTCAGTATCTTTACCTTCAGTACTTTGTCTTTGTAATCTTTTGATTTTTTGTTGAGGTGTTTCATTTTTAAGATAGTCTAACCATTGTTGATTAGTCATTTTCTTTTTATTACCTGGAGTGGTTCCAAATTTACCATATAAAGAACTACCATCTTCATCCTTATAAAGATAATCATACCCGGCTGGTACCACAGATACTTTCTTGGCTTTCTCTTTTAAAACTTTTTTATAAACATCATCTTCACAAGGTAAACATTTACCATTTTCATCCTTACCACAAGGACACCATTCATCTCCAAGAGCTAATTTTACAAGACCACCTTGTTTATACATTTCTTGCTCTTGTTCTTTATCAGTAAGTTCTGGATTTTTTATAGGAGCTGTACCCATAGCAAATTCTGGTATAGGTTTATTTTTCTTAGATTCTTGAAGATAAGCTACTTGACCTATTATTTTTTGATATTTATCAATCATTATTTGAGCTGTAGCTCTTTCTATTTTTTCAGCCTTAGGATTTTGAAGTATGTTTAAATAACGATTATATTCTTCCATATCTATTTCTCTCTCAAGAATTTTAGCTGGAGTATTTTTACGTTTTGCAACTGATCCTCCTTCTTTAAAATCAAAGAGTTTCTTCTCTGTTTTATTAATAGAAAGTCTAGGATCATTACTAAATATAAAACTACCAGGTTCTGGATTAAGTTTAGTTCCTCCATTTGCATGAGTTTTACCTAATATCTTATATATTCCTACAAGTCCAGGTTTGGTTATAAGTTCTCCTTTTTCTGCTTCTATAGTTGCAATTTCTTCTGGAACTTCTTTAACTGAAGTTGTAATTTCTTCTTTAACTGGAGATATATAATTTGTATCAGTAGTTTTAATTGCTCCACTTTTTGTGAACCAATAATTATGATTTGATACACTTTTATTTCTCATTTTTTCTGGAATATTATTTATTCTAATTTTTGCCATTATTATATACTTATTAATTGTTTTTCTGATATTTTATTACACCAATTTATAAATTCATTTTGTTCTAGATTAACTTTCATATGATTAATAATCCAACAAACTAATTGAATATTACCTTTAGAATAACCTAAATTAGAATCTATTCTGTCAATTGATAGTGTTTTATTATCCCATTTTCCAAATTCTAATATTTCTCCTGAAAGAGCACATTTACCATCTTGTTCATCATATATATTTTTAAGATATTTTATATCTAATTCATTATCAAAATATATATTTCTCTTTTTTGAACTATACTTTGCAATATTTAATCTATTTTTTAAAATACCATCTAATGTTTCTTTCTTTTCATCTCTAAGTAAATTATTTTTGTATTTATTACAAGAACCACAAGTTGTATTTTTTCCATTTCTAGATTCTGGAATATGTTTATTCTTATGATTCCAAAACTCCTCATCTTTTTTATATTCTAAACAATTATAACATAAAAGTAAGTTTTCTTCATTTCTTTGTGGTAATCCGAATTTACCATACGAATTACTATATAGTTTTCTACATTCTAAACTACATACATTTGAATTCTTTGAATCAGAAGAATAATATTCTTTATTACAAATTTTACATAATTTCAATATCATATCCTTGGTTTTTTAATTCTTGAATTGTTTGTTCATCTACTTCATATTCTCCACCTTGTTCATATTTAAATCCTTTATTAAATTTATTTATATAAGCACCTACATTCATATTTACTCCTCCAGGATTATAAGTAGGATTAATGGCTTTTTTAACTCCAGCTTCACCCAAAAAGTGCTTCAAAGCAGCTTCTTGAGGAGTGTTAGAAGTTGATAATAGATATTTAGAATAAGTATCCATTATTTTTTCTTGAAATTCTGGATCTGTTTTGTAAGCATTTTCAAATTCTTTTGATCCAATTTGTGGATAAAATTGTTTTCTTACTTGTTCAAGAGTACCTTTAGTAAATTGATATTTACCATATGCTGAAGATCCTTTAGCTTGAGCATAATAATCTCCGCCAGATTCTACATTGGATATACCATTTTTAAATGCTTGAATTATATCTGGTGTATCTCCATCTTCATTTAAACTTTTACTTCTATATCTTTGTTGATCTTCCATTAAATATTCGTCTGTCCAGTTATCTTGTTCTGGAGTAGATTCTTGAGTTACTTCAGGTTCTTCTTGAGGTACTCTTTTATCTACTACTGGTTCACCAAATATTTCATTTTCAAATTCTTCATCAAAATTTACTGGACCTCCGTCTTCTTTGAAATGATTTTTAGCTCTTATTGCAAATGCTTTTCTATGAGGAGTACAAGTAGATTTAGTCATAGGAGTACAATATCCTTTATGAGCAGGATTAATTGCTTCTTTTATCCAACCACCATCTTTCATTTTTCTAGATGCAGGAATATCATTGGTATTAAGAGTTTCAGATCTTAACATTGCAAGCAATTTCAAATTTTGATCTGCCGTACCTTTATAATTTTCTATACCTCTTACCTTAGCTAATTTAGATCTTTCTTTAAAAGTTGAATTAAGTCCAGAAGAATTAAGAAAGTCAACTATAGATGGATTTTTTATGTCAGATTTTACTGAAATTACAGATGATTTTTTTATAGGAGTTATTTCATTTGGTTGAGTAACTACATTATTTTGTATTTGTTCTTGTTTCTCTATTATAGATTTAGGTATCTGTTTAGTTTTACTAGATCTAACTACTACTTCTTTTAAATCATTATTTGGTATCATTGTTTCTGTAACTGGATCATAAGATCCTTTTGTACTATAAAGTTTACCATCATTACTTTTTCTATAAGAAATAACTTTTGATTTATTAAAAGTATTAGCTAGTTTATTATACAAAGAATTATCTTCCGCAATAAGATTATTTACAACATTATATTTTTGATTCTCTTCATCTGAAAGATTACTATCATAAATATAAACTTTCTTATTTGCATACATTTTTGCTATCTTATCACTTTCTGTTTTATTACAATTTATACAACCATAAGACTGAGCATTATCTTCAGAATTATTATTATAATAAAATTGATTTCTATATCCAGGATCGTAAGTAGAATGTATAGCTATTCCTTGACCCTTTTTATCTATTGTACCAAGAATATCTAATCCAGGATTGCCATAAATATTTCTTACTTTTGATAATGGAAACATTCCAATTGGAGTTATTTTATCAGTATCTTTTTGATTTTCAGAAAAAGTATCTATTTTATTATATGGATTTAATAGATGACCTTTTCTATTTTTACCAGTAAGAGCTTCTTTTTCTTGAAGATTACCTTTGTCATCATAAAAATATAATTTACCTTTACCTTTATCTATATAAACTATATCTTTATCAAAACCTTTTTGTTTACCTTTATAGGTTTGTCCACCATCTGGATATTTATATTTTCCTCCTTTTTTAAAATAATCCATTCCAAATTGATTTTGTTCACTGGTATTACCAGTATATGGTATATAAGTTAATGGATTAAATTGATTTTCATAATATTTTCTTTGCCCAGCTCTATTATGTTTTTCTCTAAAAAATGCAGCTATACCTTGTATAGAATTAGATAATGAACGATATCCATAATCTATATTACCAAATGTAGCTTTTGTTTTAAATTGAAATTGTGGTTGATTTGAAGTAACTGTATTATTTAAATTACCACCATTTTCATTTGATCCAGTATCTATTTGTTTTGGATCTACTGGAACACCTGGAGTTGGATTTACTGGAGGTTGAGGTTTGTTACCATTTATATCTCCAGGAGTCTCCCATATAGTATTATCTCCAACTCTTGGAGCTATATCAGATTTCTTTATAGTTCTGATTGGTTTAGGATCTAGATTTCCTAAATAATTATCTGTTGGATTTTGTGATTGAATTAAATCAGGCACACACTTACCTTCAAAGGTAGACCAATGATATCCTTCCGGACATTGTATATTAAATTGTGAAGAATTTTGTTTTCCTGGAAGTAACCATAATGGACCAGGACCACCTTCCTGACATTTTTTTAATTTTCTTTTCATAATTATCTAGGAGATAAGGTTTGAGAAGTATCTCCAAATTTAAATATATATTTACGATCATTAGAAATATTTTTACGAAGAAAAACTTTATGCCAAAGATTTCTAAATTTTTTACGTTGAAATTGAGATTTATTAACATTGATAGATCTTGATTCTGGTGTTTTAATATATCCATTTGCATGTATCTGCCATAATGGAAAATTATTACCACTGAATTCACCTCTATCTTTAGTTAAATCCCAAAATTGTTGTACTGATATTTTTTGTTCTTCTTTATCGTATTTAATATTCCATTGTCCATTAATAAGTTTAGGATATTCTAAAGCTTCTGACATTGTTCTTTTTTCGCCTAAATTCATTTTAAGAATATCACTATTTTGTTCAAGATTATGAATAACTAATTCATCAAAATTATCATCAAGTATTTGATGAAAAAATCTACAATCTTGAAAATATTTACCGGTTTCTAGTACATATTCTATACTTCTTAATGTTTGAACAGTTTTTCCATTATTAATAAGATATTCTATTTCAAATGGATAATCTACTCCAAAAAAATTACAAAATAAATCGCAACGTATATTATGTTTCCATATAGATTTATCTTTAACTACCATAAAATGATTTTCTCCTTGTATAGTCCAATTTGGATGCCAATCATGCCAACTAATGAATCCACCTTCTCCTTGATTTGCTGCTGGATCATAACTTATAGTCCAAGATATATCATCAAAATACTTAGGATCACTAAGCTTAGCTCTACCACTAAATTTATTTTCTATAGGATCATATGTTATTAATCCAATATACTGATCCTTTAATTTATAATCTTTTTTTGTTAAATAATATACTTGTTTACTATTATCAAATACACTAGTTAATCCTACTCCTACTACTGGATTATCTTTATCTTTAAAATCTGGAAATTGTTCAAGTAATTTACTAGGTAAAAATTCTTTAAACCAAAAATGCATACCTTGTCTAGATATTTCTTCCATCTTTCCAGTATATTTAAATACTCTACCTTGTCTTTGAGATGGATAAAATGATCCAAATTGTGTATTTACAAATGCCCATCTACTTTGTGAATTACCATAGTAATAATCCGTATAAAGAAGTGGTCTGGGTTCTCTTGCAAATAATCCTCCATCACCAATTGTTACTTTAGTTCCAGTACCATCTAATTGAAGTTCATCTCTACCTATAGTTATATAAGGAGCTGATTTATCAAATAAAAACATTATTTGTTGATTATCTACACCATGCATACCGGTTAAATTACCATATTCAGCAAGTGGAAAATCATAATAATTATTAGTAAGATATGTTAACCAATTGTCGCTTTTTTGATCCTTAAAAGCTGGTAAAGAATATATTACCCTATTTTTATAATAAGTATAGTAATTTACAAGTGGATCATAATCTATTGCCTGTTGAAATATAGCATTTTCTGTAAGTTCTTTAGAATATGATTCATCATAGATAAACTCTTCTGGAGTATCTAATCTATCACTTCTAAACAAATCATGAAGATTACTATAAGTTTTAGAAAAGAAGTTTTGAATTTCGTTTTTATAATCTCTATAATCTAAATTATATTCTGATTCTACAAAAAATTCAAGTACTCCATTATTAGATAAATAAAAATATCCTAATTTATTATCAAATGTAAGTTTATTATTAGATCTTTCTGTTTTACCACAATCAAAATTATATCTATTTTGTGGTAATTTATTTGGAACTTTACCTACTACTAATAATTCTCCAACATCATATTGTGTACTATCAAACCAGAATCTAGGATATCCTATATTTCTATAAAGAGTATAGTCATATTCAGTTCCATCTGGAAAATTTTGATTGGCTATATTTTGACTAAAATATTGATGAGAACTCTTTATTGACATTTTTGATATAAACGTATCTCCACCAAATACTACATCTGTTTTATATACTCTATTTCTAGATCCAGTAGCCGAAACATCTACTAATCTATTAATACAATAACCAGTATCAAGATATCTTATAGAATCTATCTGACCATATTGATTAGTTATTCTTCTTTTTATTGTACCATAATATACAGAAGCTTTATTTTGAAATTTTTTAAATGGAGTACCACATATTCCAGCTTCACTCATTGTTTTCTTAGATGTATCTTTTGTTTTAGGATCTCTTACATCTGAATTAAGTTTTATATATACCGCATCCTCTCTTTTAAAATTATTAAAAGTTAAACCATTTACAGTATTTATACCATCATAAAGGTATTGATAATAATCAATATGTTTTCTACGAAAATTTCTTTCTACACATTTAAAATCATTAAATAAACAATAACTATTTACTTGTAAAGCATATTTTCTATAAGGTTGAAATTCTTGTATAGTTTTTATAATTTCATTCGCAGTATTTAATGCAAAATAAGCAGCCATACCAACTGATACTGCTGTTTGTAATACTTTTAAAGCAAGTTTAGCTACTTTTTCTGCAGCATTAGGTAAAGCTAATATATCTCTTACATTTAATCCATTAATAAGACCTTCACAATCTTGAACTAACTTATGACCAGTACCAGCATAATTTATAGTTGTTGTTTCATAATTAACTTCACCAACTGTTGTTGCAAACTTAATAGTACCATCTTTTACTGTAGTAACACATTTCTTTCCAAAAAGTGAAAGTACACCATCAATAGCACCAACCGCTATTGCTAACCAAAATATTGAATTGTTAAGAGCTTTACCTCTTGGATGATTATATACTTCTTCAAATCCAGTAGTAACTGTTCCAATTTCTTCAGTATCCAAAATAAATTCATCTCCTAAAGATACTTTATTAAATAAAGTCTCTGGAGAATAAAAAGTAAATTGATCTTTTTTATAATTACTAAGAGGTCTAAAATTTTTTTCTTGCTTTTTAAAATAAGTTTGGAAAGAAGATATAAATGGATCTGGTCTTAAATCATTGTAAGGATAATTCTGATATAATACCTCAGTAGTATCACTTTGTTCATTAATAGTTTCATTATAACTTCTAACATTTTTAAATATACCTTTAGATATAATAGAACGATTACCTTTACGATCTCCTCTCACTATTCTATAACCAACAATAGAATCTATTTCTACTCCTTTATCATCTTTAGGATGTTCTATATTTTCAAACTTAACTCCAAGAATATTAATAAATTGACCACCTTTTTCATAACGAGGAGCATGACATTCATCTGGAAATTTATGATGTCTTATTGGTTTACAAGCTAAATCACCAAACATAATCTTATTATCAGGATAAAGATCTGTACTTTCCCAATAACTCATTGTACCTTCAGTAATTATCTTCTCATTACATTCTTTATTATCATTAATCGTTTTAGTTTTTTTAGAAGTATCATATACTTCAAAGTTTCTAATTTTAGTATCTACTTCACAATCTTTTATACTAATCTCATATACATCTGTACCAGTAGCATCATTAGTTTCTGCTCCTTCTGGCTTTCTTCCTGGTATATGAAATGCACTAGACCATTCTCCAGTATTATATAACCATTGAATACCAAATGTATATACTTCTCCTCTATAATAACCTTTTTTATTACCTCCTCTAGAATAATAATCTGATGGAACCTGATAAAGAACCCACTTAGTTTTTATATCGAGAGCTTTCTTTTGATAATTAAGTTCAGGTTTAGATGTAACTCCAGACCATAATATATACTGATCATTAGATACTACATCATCCGCAGCATAATAATAAGGTCTTTTTGTTATTATTTCTTCAATTGGAATATTTATATATTCTGGTTTATCAACTGAAGTTATTGAATGTCTATTATTAGATGTATTAAAAAATCCTATTCTTTTAGCCGTTGTTATTCCAAGTTGAGTATATATAACTATAAGTTCATATTCTGGAAAATCTCTATCTATTCCATCTATATCTAAAACCATACTTTGACCTGTATTATTATGAGACCAAATAGCTTCAGGATTAGTTATAGAATAAAATTCACTTACTCTTTGTTGATTTATAGTATAAGCTATACCAAATTGATATGATCCATTTTTTAAATTGCCTCCAGCTCCTAATCTTACATTTATACATGGAACATCTAATTTAGGAGTCATAAGAAGAGCATCACAATCTAAATCTTCTGTAAATTCTTTAGTTTTACAAGCGTCATCTTTAATTTTCTTTATTTTATATGGTATTTTAGAAAGATTTAATTTTCTACGAGGGTTTCTTCCAGAATCTGTCCAATAAATAGATTCTGTTTGATCGAATGATTCTTTAAAAGCTCCTCTTATAAGAAATGATGTATTAAAATTTAAACATGGATCATTAACTACTTTAGTATAAGTACATTTACTCTCATCAAAAATACCTATTTCTGAATCAGTATTATCTGTACTAAACACTACCCAGCGATTGTTAAGTATTTTTATAAATCCTATAGGAGTTAATGGAAGAGTTAAACAAAATAAATTTGCTGGTTCATTTTGTAAAAATTGCTGATTACCTTTGTGTGAACTTGTAGTACCATTACGCATATGAGTCCACAAATCTTTAGAAATTAGACTATCATCTAAATCTGTAACTAATCCTTTTATAGGAGTATTTGTATATATATTAGTTAAATTTTCCAATTATTTTTGTTGTGTATTTAAAAAATCCAGCATTCTTGGATATTGAAAATAGACATCTCTACCTCTTTTAATTTGATTTATTTCTTTATCTGTCATTTTCAAAAGATTGCATAGTTTAATTGTTTGTATTTTTTGTAAACTTGCCCATTCTTTATCTGCTTTATCTCTAGTTTGATGTATTTTTTCTGATTCATTCATAGTAACTGTTATAGTTCCTTGATGATACATTCCAATAACTCCTGGTAAAAGTATTTTATTACATTTAGATCTAAAAAATATATCAAAACCACAACTCATTATATCTCCATATCCTGCAAGCTCTATTAAATCTACATTATTGTTTATAATACTTATAATTGCTTCTCCAGAATCTACATCTCCTCCTTCACTAGAAAAATAGATAAATAATTTTTCTTTAGGTTGTAAATTATTTATTGCTATTGTTATTTTATCAACAGTTTCTTTACAAATTGCTTCTTTTATATTTAATATCATAGTTGATAATATCCGCTTTCTTTGTTATCAAAGTATTTCACATAATCATTATAAAATCTTCTTCTATTTCTAGCAAAATATTCATTTATCTCATCATATTCTGGCATATTAACAATACTAATTGCTCTTGTTCTTGCATCTCTTAATTGAGTAATTACATATTGTAAATCCTGTGCTACATCAGCATCTTTATTTAGTTTAAAATTTTCAAGTATTTTCTTTTTTATAGCATATTCATAATAATCATTGGTAAGTGGATGATCTAGAATTAAATAATTACCTGCATCATCTACCATATCTGATAAATAATTCAGATATACTTTACCTGATCTAAAAGAAAAAGTTGCTTCTTCTCCCATAATATTCATTACATTAGGAGATTTAAAACCTAAATTTAAACAAGAATCGGAACAAAATTTATATGATGCTTTTGTAAGTGATATTAAATCTAAATTTTCATGTTTATAAGTTTTTATACCTACTGTTTGAGCTACATATTTATAACCATTACAGGCCTTGAATTCAATCTTACAATTACAAGGAGTTTGCCCGCACTCACTGCATAAGTTTTTAAGAGGAATTACTTTATCTTCTGTATGTACACCTTGGATTTTTGGTACAGTAACATAAGAAACTGAGCAGGCTAATGCCAATTGGAGATATTGGAAATCGTCGGGCAAACATGCCTTATAATTAACTACATCTAATATTATTTCTTTTTCTTTATTTATTTTAAGTCCTAATTCTGCATTTACTTTTCTTGCCTCTTTTATATAGAGTATATCATCAATCATACCTTCATCAGCATATTTACTTAGATCCGACGATACTGATGACATTAATTGATTAAATGTTTTATATTGTAATTCCATTAGTTCTTACGATTTGTATTTTTATTTATATCATCGTCATCTTGAGGTATTCTTTGATAATAATTAAAAAGTTCTTTATTAACATTATCTATACACAATGTTAATATATATTCAGGTATTCTAAATTCTTTATCTAACATACTAGTACAACCTATTTCTGTATCTTCACACGCACAGTTTATATCTTCTATATCATCATCAAAATAACCTTCGATTTTAATTTTTTTCCACTGTATATTTGGAAAATAAAGATAACCATCGCTATAAAAATAATAGTAATATTTATTATATTTAAAATTAGTATCTTCTATTTTTCTATTCCATTCAAATGGAGTTATTTCTGTTAAATCTTCTGTTCCATCTATACTTGTTACCCTTCTAAATAAAGGACCCATAACTGAGTTGACTAATGTAGGA
>Ga0268298_10000042_pt1 | contig 150375 bp, 114 predicted proteins | sample WWTPWeurt_MetaG_FD_194462 | JGI IMG/M metagenome (GOLD analysis project Ga0268298, IMG submission 194462) | Activated sludge microbial communities from WWTP in Nijmegen, Gelderland, Netherland - WWTP Weurt | ecosystem: Engineered > WWTP > Aerobic digester > Activated sludge | place... | reverse complement strand
GATGCCGACGAAACAGGGAATGAATTGTAAAAGGAAATAAAAGGCGTGAGCCTGTTTGTCGGCATGCTGACAAGCCAAAGGCTTCGTCAGCATTTGAACTGAATGAAAATAGTCGGGGCGACAAGATGCCGACGAAACAGGGAATGAGTTGTAAAAGGAAATAAAAGGCGTGAGCCTGTTTGTCGGCATGCTGACAAGCCAAAGGCTTGGTCAGCATTTGAACTGAATGAAAATAGTCGGGGCGACAAGATGCCGACGAAACAGGGAATGAATTGTAAAAGGAAATAAAAGGCGTGAGCCTGTTTGTCGGCATGCTGACAAGCCAAAGGCTTCGTCAGCATTTGAACTGAATGAAAATAGTCGGGGCGACAAGATTTGAACTTGCGACCCCACGCCCCCCAGACGTGTGCGCTACCAGGCTGCGCTACGCCCCGATCTCTGGGGCAAAAGTATGAATTCTTGTTGTTTTATATCCAATCACCTGCATAATTGAGATGTACATCGGCAATCTTCACGATGTAGTCGTATTTCAAGCGAATGATTTGTTTGATGTGGAGGTAATCATGGGCAAGCCAGTTGCTCAAAAGGTAATATGCCGACAAGCGGCCCAAGGTGGGGTGGTTGATGAACGCATCCCACACGGGTTCGTTCAAGGATTTGAGCCAACGCACCGATTTTTCGCGCTCGTGTAAAAACTCCTTGCGCTTTTCAAAAAAATCCTGCGTACCATAACTGCGGGAATTGACCCAACCCTGAGGATCAATGGATTGCAAATCATCTTTCGAGCGGTGAAGGGCCATGTCAACCCGCGCTCTGAAATCTTCGCGTTCTTCATCGCACAAGTGACAAATAACTTCCAGGATACACCATTTCTCCAGTGCAGGTTTCCAATGGATGAATTCGTGATCGTGGATTTCCAACAAAGCCCTGAAAATCTGGGCGTTTTTCTCCAACTGTCGGATGAGGTACTCTGCATTCATAAAGTAGCGAATATAGTCATCCTACGCATATTCAAAGCCTTGATTTCCATTGCATTGAAAATAAAAAATGCATAGCGCTTTGGCTGCCAATGCATTGTTGATCAAAATTAACATGAAAATGGAAGATTTTTCAAGTTTTCACGCTATGTTTGCGTGGGTTATCCTTTGAAGCGGGATAAGCCAATGTATTAGGACCTAACTCAAATCTCATGAAAAGACACACGCTGTTCCTTGCGGAGCATAATCATTTTGCTATCCGTAACTTACTGTCCTTCATTCTTTTATTAGGCATTTATTTCCAGGCCCTGGCGCAAGTAGACGTGGTCGCTACCGGCGGAACCATGAACGCCTCTTATACCACTTTGTCGGCTGCTTTTGCCGCCATCAATGGTGGAACACATACAGGTACTATCACCATCAACATCACGGGCAATACAAGCGAACCGGTCACCGGCGCTGTCCTCAATGGCAGTGGTACAGGTGCAGCCGATTATGCCTCAATCTTAATCAAACCATCCGGAGGCGCTGCACGCACCATTTCTGGAGCGGCCAACGCGGGTATGCCTTTGATCGATTTGAATGGAGCCGATAATGTGACATTTGATGGGATCAATTCCGGGGGTAATAGTTTGACCATCGAAAACACCACCGTTTCAGCCACATCGGGTACCAGTACGATACGATTCCAAGCTGACGCCACCAACAACCTATTGACCAATTGTTCCATCAATGGTGCATCGACCATGGCCACCGGCACCAATGGGGGAAATATCTGGTTTGGCGCGGGTTCGTCGGTAACCGGAAACGATAACAACACCATCTACAAATGTAAAATCGGACCAAGCGGCAGTAACTTCCCAGCCAAAGGCATCTATGGAAATGGTACCGGTACGAATACCACGCTATACAACAGCAACATCACCATTGACAACAATGAAATTTACGACTATTGGAATGCAACGGTACAGTCCAATGGAATTTATATGACTTCGGCTTGTACAGACTGGATCATCACCAACAACAAGTTTTACCAAACGGGCACAAGATCCCAAACGACTGCCGCAGCCAATGTGGCCATTCAGCTGGCCAGTGCCAACATTGAAAATACGGTCATCACCAACAATACCATCGGCTACAGCAATGCAGGAGGAACAGGAGTTTATACCTTGAGTAGCACGGTCGCAACCACCTTTGTAGGGATCAGCGTTTCAACCGGAACAGCTACGGCTACTTCCATTCAAGGCAACACCATTTCCAACATCAGTTTGACCACTTCCAGCGGAACTTCCACCGGAAGTGGTATCCTTTGTGGAATCGCATTGTTGGCAGGAAGTGCAAACGTTGGTAACATCACCGGAAACACCATTGGCTCAGGAACTGGTCTGGCTTCCCTGGTAGCCACACCTTCCACTTCCACTGGCGCAATCGTTGGGATCAATGCCGGTACGACGGGTGCAGTGATTATCCAAAACAATACCATCGGAGGATTTCAGAGCATCGGTTCAACCGCAGCGATCGCTTCAGCAGTATTCGGAATCAACATTTCCGCTGCATCTGCCAACATCAGCGTCACCAATAATACCATCGGAAATGCAGTAGCCAATAATATGGTGGCAGGAACCTTGGGCACCACCACCGGTGCTACCATAGCCATGGGAATCAACGCTTCCACCGTTCCTACGGTGACCAATCTATCCAACAACACCATCCAGAATATTTCCTCCTTTGGTTCTGGCACAGGTAATGCAAGAGGTATTTTTACCAGTACAACGACCAATACCACCTCCTCTTATACCATTAGCAACAACACCATCAAAAACATCACAACAAATTCCAGTTTAACTGGCCAAACCAGTGGTTTGACAGCCGGTACCGGGATTCAATATTTCCCTGGTTTGAATGGAACGGTATCCAATAATACGATTTCCAACATCGCCGGCTTGAATACGGGCTTGGTCAATACGGTAATCACCGGAATTGCCCTGGCCAATGCAGCTAGCCCTTTTATTTATGGCAACCGCATATACGATATCACCAATGCCAGTACGGCTACATCAACCACCGCTCCTGGGGTTGCAGCGGGCATCACCATCCGTTCCGGAAATAACAATTTTACCATTTACAACAATATGATCTCGTTGGGGAACGGACAAACAACCAACACCGCATTCATTGGAATCTATGCAAATCATGGGTCTTCACCCAACCCCAATGACAACATCTATTTCAATACCGTAAACATCACTGGGGTTGCTGCGAGTGGTGCCCAACCCAGTTTTTGCTTTTACCGTGGTGATTTTTCAGCAACTGCCCGTACCATGAACGTGGACATCAAAAGTAATATCTTCACCAACAACCGGACAGGAGGAACAGGCGCTCATTTTGCCATCGCCAACAATTACGGCGCAACGGTGAGTGCAACGGGTTGGCCTGCTGGCGCTTCCAACTACAATGTGTTGAATGCAAATCCTGCAACGATAGGCTGGTGGGGTTCCAACCAAACGTTTGCCGGTTGGAAAACTGCGTCTTCTTGCGATGCAAATAGTTATTCGGGCATTTCGGTGGTGTACACCAACCTGGCCAATGACCTTCACTTGAATATGGGGATGACACCAACGGTGATTGAATCAGGGGGTACAGCTATTGCAGGCATTACCAACGATTACGATGCCCAAGTGCGTCCTGGTCCTGCCGGCTCCATGAACGGTGGGGGAACGTTTCCAGATATCGGAGCAGACGAATTTGATGGAGTGCCGCTGGATTTATTGGCACCAGTGATTGTATATTCTCCCCTCATCAATGCTTGTGGTACCGGGAATCAAGTCCTTTCCAATGTGAACATTCAAGACGTATCGGGTGTGCCCACTACCGGTTCGCTGAGACCAAGAATTTATTATCGGAAAAACGGTGGGTCATGGTTTTCACAACCCGGTACACTTACCAGCGGAACCGATAAAAATGGTCAGTGGATGTTTACCATCGTAGTTGCCAACCTTGGCGGTGTGGTGATTGGCGATGTCATTGATTATTATGTGATTGCACAAGATCAGGCTACACCTACCAACATCAGTTCGAATCCAGCTGGGGTAGTCGCTACAGACGTTAACAATGTCACAACCCCTCCGCCAGCTCCAAATTCCATAACGGTGAATCCAAGTTTAAATGGAACCTACACCGTTGGAATGGGTGGAGATTACGCTACGTTAACAGCCGCCGCAGCTGCTTACAATATTGGTTGTCTTTCAGGACCCGTTACCTTTTTACTGATAGATAACAGTTATCCATCGGAGACTTTCCCCATCACCTTTAACCATATCAACGCTACCAGTTTTGCCCCCTTGGTCATCAAGCCTGGAGCGGGTAAAACACCTGTGATTTCAGGATCCAGCACCAGTTGCATCATTCGATTCAATGGGGCCGATTGGATTACCATCGATGGATCCAATGCCGGAGGAACCGACCGTAGTCTAACGTTGAACAACTCCAGTACAGCCGCCAATACCGCAGTGGTATGTGTGCAATCTTTAGGAACAGGAAATGGTGCTACCAATGACATAATCAAAAATTGCAACATCACGGGTGGAAGCAATTCTGCGGCCACTTTTGGGGTTCATGTGGCCGGCCCCACCATTTCCAGCACAGCGATCGGAGATGACAATGATCAACTTACTCTGCAAAACAATGCCATCAAGATGGTATTGTATGGTATTTATTCAAACTCCAGCGCTGGGGGCCAAAATGACAACATGCAAATCATTTCCAACCAAATTGGATCAACGGTCACTGCTGAGCAAGTTGGACAATATGGAATGTTGTTGGCACAACTGAATAATGCTACCATAAAGAAAAACGAAGTATTCAACATCATTGGGACTTCAACCAATCCTACAGGGATCCGACTCAATGCGGGAACCGTCAATTCTCAAATCACTCAAAACAAAATTCACGATTTATCTTATACCGGTACCTCAGGGTATGGAGGAAAAGGAATTGACATTGCCTCTTCAGCCTCATCAAATTTGACGGTAGCCAATAACTTTATCTGGAATTTGACAGGCGATGGCTGGAGTACCATCACTTCAGATGCCATTGTGGGGATACGCTTATTAAGCCCTACCACCGGCGTAAACGTTTATCACAACACCGTCAATTTGACTGGATCGATTTCAAGATCCTCCGCAACTGCCGATTTGAGTGCTGCATTCTATGCACATTCCACGGCCGCATTGCTAAATGTTAAGAACAATATTTTCGTCAACAAACTGGAAAACACCACCGGCGTGGCTACCGCTTTTGCAATCTTTACCGATGTTGCCGGAACCGGATATACCAGTTTGAATAATAACAATTATTTCGTAGCAGGACCAGAGGGTGTATTGGGCAGAATTTCTACAACAACTTATGCTTCGCTGGCCAGTTGGCAAACAGCCATAGGTACTGACTTTTTATCCAGATCCGTGGACCCACTGTTTGTTTCAACCAATGATTTGCATTTGCAGACCAACGCTCAAAACAATTGTTTGAACCAAGGGGGTATGCCTCTTTCCCTTGTAACCGTTGACATCGATGATGATGTTCGCTCCAATACAAATCCTGATATTGGCGCCGATGAGTTCAATGGCGTTTCCAATGCTACGATTGTCGTAACCGAAACATCCGGTACAATCAATGATAAAAAAATCTGTTTGGGTGCTAGCGCAACCATTACTGTAAATGGTGCCGCTTCGCACAAATGGAACACGGGAGATGTATCCAGCTCAATTGTTGTAAGCCCTGGCACCACCACAACATACTTTGATACCATCAACATTGTGTCGGGTTGTCCGGTGGTCATGGTTGACACCATTACCGTACTTTCAGTGCCAATGGCTTCAATCACACCTCCATCCGCAAGCATCTGTGAAGGCGCATCCGTGGGCCTTACTGCGAATGGAGGAGGTACTTACCTTTGGAACACTGGTTCAACTTCTTCCACCATCAATGTTTCACCTGCCTCTACAACCACCTATACAGTAACCGTGACGGGTGGAAATGGATGTACCGCTATTGCATCGGCCACAGTTACCGTCAATTCAAAGCCTGTTCCAGTCATCACCCCTGCCTCAGCAACCATTTGCTCTGGTACCAGTCAGACACTGATGGCTTCTGGTGGAATTTCTTATTTGTGGGACAATGGTTCCACCAACCCGATCAGGACGGTGACTCCTGCATCAACCACGACCTATACGGTTACGGTCACCGCTGCCAACGGCTGTACCGATACCAAAACAGCCACGGTAACAGTACTAACAGGTGTTAGTATTTCGGAAACCATCGTCCAGCCCACCACTTGCTTTTCATTGGATGGCTCCATCAACCTCACGGTGGGTGGCGTTTCACCATTTACATACAACTGGACTTCACCCGATGGAATAGGTTTGGTCAACGGACAAGAAGACCAATCTGGGCTGTCGGTGGGATCGTATTTTGTTACGGTAACTTCCACCGGCAATGGATGTTCGGCTACCAAATTTTATTCCCTGACCGGCCCCGGCAACTGTGGAACTTGTCCTACCATGGGCAGCCTGAGTACAAGTGTCTCCGTAGTGTGCAAAACCACCAGCTTCACAGTCACCGCATCGGGCTTGGCAGGTATGGGCACATTGTATGGTGTAGTGTTCAAGTATTCCACTACACCGCTTGCAGATCCATACATGGGGGGCACCATCCTGGGCACAGTCTCCAATGCAAACCTTGGGAACGGAGGTACCACGGCAATGCTCAATGCTTCCATTCCGCTCCAAGCCGACTATTATTTGTATGCTATACTCACCCCAACACCCGTCAATCCATCGTGCCGACCTTCTGTTTCAAACAACATCAAAGTGCTGAAATGCACACCTGAAATCACCGATCCATGCTCTTGCAAAAACAACGCTACAACCTTGACCAACGGTCAATTCAACGAAACCATCACGGTCAATGCTCCAAGCGGACAGGTATGGACCATACAAAACAATGTTGGCCTTTACCAATCTTCTAGCCCAGCACCACCGAGCCCTCCGAATCTAATTAACAATGGTACCGCCATGACCGAACAAGTGTTAGGAGGTGGCGTCAGCAATTACATCATGTCGGGTATACACGTGGATGCATTAGGCTATTCGGCCAATTTTACCAATGGCAACATCTCCTTGCCGATAAACAATACGTGTTACTACCCCAATCCAAGCATTGTCGGACTTGCTACCACATTCTGTGCAAACGATCCGGCCGTGGCCCTGGTGGGTGCTGCTCAATTGGGCGATGGCTCCGGACCAGCCATGGGTACCGGAAGTTTCACAATCAATGGCAATACAGCCACCACCTTCAATCCTACGGTTGTTGGTCCCGGCACACATACCGTAAGTTATACTTTTGATGCTGCCGATGGCGTTCCCAACCCAAGTCACCCTGGTTGTACCCAGGCGGTATCTCAAACGGTGGTGGTCAATCCGGTACCTTCCGTGAACGGGGTAGCTGACCGTAGTTTGTGCGTTGGTCAAACCTCTGCAACCATCACATTCACAGGAACTCCAACGGGGGCGGTGTTCAATTGGACTCGCACGCCGGAAGCCATTGGCTTGGCAGTAACCAGCGGCACGGGTTCGGTACCCTCTTTTACAGCTACCAATGCGGGCAATACGCCTCTAACATCTGTATTTACAGTGACTCCACAATACACCAACGCCGGAAAAACATGCACCGGAACGCCAATTACTTTCAGCATTACGGTGAATCCAACTCCGAATGTAAACACCGTTCCAGATGTTCAATATTGCCATGGCGATGTGACCGCAATAATCAATTTTTCAGGCAATGCCGCCGGATCCGTTTTCAACTGGACACGGACTCCTGAAAACATTGGACTTGCAGCACTTAATGGCACAGGTTCGGTTCCTTCATTTGTCGCCACGAATACCGGTGCAACGCGCTTGACCAGTACATTCACGGTTACGCCAGTTTTCACCAACAGGGGCTCAACGTGTGCAGGCGCACCCATAAATTTCCGATTGTCCGTTTTGCCTCAGCCAATTGCTCGTTGTAAAAATGCGAACATCTATCTCGACCACAACGGAAGAGCAAATCTGACTACCGCTGACATCGATAACGGTAGTACGGCATATACCCTTAGCTTGAGCAAATCCACATTCGATTGCGGAAATACCGGGCCCAACAACGTCATCTTGACGGCAAGGGATTCCTGTGGAAAATCTTCCACCTGCAGCGCAGTGGTAACGGTGCTCGACACCATCGATCCGGTATTCTGGTGTCCAAAAGACTGGACCGTGAATTTAGATCCTGGCGAATGCAACCGGGCCATCAGTTTTAACGAACCGGAAGCGACCGACAACTGTACCCTTGTTGCTTCCACAGCCAACGGCTCCATCACCACCACATTTGCTTCCAACAATCAATTTGCCGGTAACATGTTCAATCTAACGAATGTTAGTACCGGAGTAATAACCTTGAATTCATTTGCTGGGAATATTTCGGCTGCTGTCGGTACCAACGTCATCGTGGAAGTGTATTATACGCCTACCACTTATGTCGGCAAAGAAACCAACCCAGCCGCATGGACATTGCTGGGCACAGCCAACGCGCCTTGTGCAGGTTTGAATCAACCTACTTTGTTCAACATTGGAGGGTTGTCCATCAATCCTGGAGAATCGTATGGCATTTATTTCAATTTGGTCAACTATACAGCGGGCAGCATTGTGTTGCGTTATACCAACGGTACAAACACCTACAATAATGGGGACCTCAGCTTGTTTGCCGGTGTCGGCAAAGCCAATCCGGCATTTACCGGAACGACCTTTGCCTCGAGGATCTGGAACGGTACCATCCAATACACCAAACGCATTGTGGTGGGTGGCGATCCCAAAGTGACCCAAATTGATAATTCAGGCTATAAAAACGGAGATTTCTTCCCAAGAGGCACTACGTGTTTAACTTATCAGGCAACCGATTTTTCGGGGAACACAGCCTTGTGTTCATTCTGTATCACGCTTTCAGAATACGCCAATCCGAATACGGAATTGGTTTGCAATGACGAAATTCAGGTGAGCCTCAACGAGAATTGTACAGCGACCATCGGTGCTGATGAAATTTTATCGGGCGGGCCTTACCGTTGTTTTGATGATTACCGCATCATCATCCAGGATTGGGTGACCGGTCAAGTCATTGACCGAAACTCCAGTTTGAGAGGATCTCAGGTTGGATTCCAGGATATTGGACGCGAATTGAAAATTACAGTCATTGATACCGTTACCGGCAATTCATGTTGGGGGCACGCTACCGTGGAAGATAAAATTGCCCCACAGCTGGTTTGCGCCCGCGATACCTGCGTTCCTTGCGGTACAACAGCACTTACCCCATTTTACATGGGAACTCCTTCGGTAACTGAAAATTGCAGCGGCTATTCGTTGACTTACTCAGACCGGGTAGAACAAGGGGGTTGTACGTTGGGATTTGAACAAAAAATTACCAGAACATGGAAAGTATCCGATGGAAGTGGAAATATAAACCAATGCACCCAGGTGATTACCGTGGCACTTGCCACATTGGCCACTGTGGATGTTCCTTTGAATTTTGATGATCTGGAAGAACCTGCTTTGGCTTGCGATGAAAAGATCAATACCACCAAAGATTATTCAGCCCACTATTTGCCCTATCCATATTGTGTAGATGGTTATTTATTGGATTCGGCCCATTGGTTTGCAACCGGCGGATTTTTGCCAAGTCCAAATGGGGATCTCGCTGGTGAACGATTGCCAAGAGCACTCGGATGGAATAGCATTGATACCGGTTTGTACATAGGCCATCCGAGCCCATGGCCGATCTATTGGCCTGCGCATCCAAACTGGCGTCCAAACAATCCAGTTTGTTGGGGTCCCGATGAAATCATCATGTGGTATGGAACTGGATATCCTACGGGTTATGCTTGCTCTAATTTGGGCATTACCTTCCAGGATGTACGGATTGATGTGGCGAAACCGGGTTGCGATGCCGGCGACGTTGGTTGCTTTAAAATAGTGCGCCAATGGACAGTAATGGATTGGTGTACCAGCGAAGTGGGAGGCCATAACCAAATCATTAAAGTCATCGATAAACACGGACCACAAATCCTGTATCCGGATACTGCAATTGTCAATATGGATCCATGGAATTGTCTTGGAATTTGGGAAGCTCCAAAACCATGGTTGTTGGATAACTGCAGCAATGAAATCCATTACAGCATTGAGATTTCCAGCGGGGTGGTGACAGGAAACGAAACCGATGGGTATGTCATTGTAAATATTGAAAGAGGCCTGAACGAAGCATACATCGTTGCTGAAGATTGTTGTGGAAATATTTCGAAGAAAAGGGTTGCAGTCAATGTGCCGGACAACACGCCTCCGGTGGCGGTATGCGACCAACGAACAGTTGTTAGCTTAACTGGAAACCAAACGCAAAATGAAAATTTCGGAAAAGTATTCGCTAAAGATCTTGACCAGGGTAGCTTTGACAATTGCGCACCGCATGTCTTCTTCAAAGTAATCCGCATGGAACATTTGCGTGGCACAAACAACGGATCCAACGCCAACCAATTTGACACGGGTATCAATTGTGCAACGGTCAATGGAGATGACAATGCCATTTTAGATGGAAATCAAATTTATTTTGACGATCACGTTAAGTTCTGTTGCAGCGATGTAGGCAAAACCATCATGGTGGTGTTCCGCGTTTTCGATGTTGAAACAGGTGATGGTCCGATCACTCCAAGTAGAATGAATCCGGGAGGACCACTGTTCAATCATTTTACCGATTGCATGGTGGAAATAGATGTACAGGATAAAAGTGTTCCAACCGTTGTTGCACCACCAAACATCGTGGTGAGCTGCTGGTTCTGGTTCGATGTGGAAGACTTGTCAGATCCAAATGATGCAACGTTTGGTCGCGTGGTGAATGATCTCACGGCACGCCGCAAAGTCATCACCAAAGACCTGGTATGCTACAATTATTGTGTGAGGAATGATATTACCGGTTATCCGGGCTATGTACCTGGCGCACCGCCTTCCAATCCACCTGCATGGAATCGTGCATGTCAATTCTACCAGGAATTGTTTGACACCGCACATGCCGATCGCAAACACGAATTGGTGTGGGGATTTGATGGTACGGTATTGGGTACTTGTGGAACTAATTTCAGCATTTCTGTCAATGACAATCGCGAATGCGGTCAAGGTCAATTGACACGTACAGTCGTTGCACGAGGTCCAAATGGTGTCAGCGTAACGGCCACACAGACCATCTGGGTGGTGGATTGCGATCCATTCTACATCAACCGTGAAGACAACTGCGATCCGGATGATGACATCACCTGGCCAGGCAACTGTACAGGGCAAGCGACAACCATCGATGGATGCGGCGCAGACATCAGTCCTGATAATCCATTGTTGGGAAGACCAACCGTTGAAAATGGATCCGATGATTTGTGCGCATTGATCAGCATTGAGCATTTTGATGAAATCTTCACCATAGAACCCGATGCTTGTTTTAAAGTATTGAGAAAATGGGTAGTGATTGATTGGTGCCAATATGATCCAAGCCTTGATGCTGAAAGAGGCCGTTGGGAATATTTGCAAATCATCAAAGTACATGATAACGATAAACCAGAAGTTGCCATAGCCTTCAGTGATTTCTGCCAACCGGCGGTTAAAAATCCGGTAGACAATCTATGCTATGCACCGCTTCTCATTACCGTGGGTGCGACTGATCATTGCAGTCCTGAAGATTGGCTGTTCTATGAATACAAAATCGACTTATACAATGATGGCAAGGGCGAACATTCAGGATACGATTTTGCCGTTGGTCCACTGACCCGCAAGGAATTTGCAGCAGGCAGACGCCCTCTGAAAAATCACAATCCGTTGGCCAATGATCCAAACAATCCGTTTGAAGCAACCGGTAGCTATCCATTGGGCATTCACAAATTCTGCTGGTTTGTAGAAGATGGATGCGGAAACATTGCACAGAAATGCGAGCTCTTTGAAGTGACCGATTGTAAAGCACCTACGCCTTACTGCCATGTAGGGACCATCATCACCGTGATGCCTTCAACCGGTTGCATCACCGTGTGGGCTAAGGATTTTGATGCAGGTAGCTATGACAACTGCACCGAGCAAGGTGATTTGCATATTTATTTCGAGCCTGCAAACAGCGATAGCCTGACCATTTGCTGCGAAGATTTTAAAGCCAATAAGGTTGATGATGAATTGATCATTCCAGTTCGCATTTGTGTAGAAGACCAGGAAGGGAATAAGGATTGTTGTGAAACCACATTGATTGTACAAGACTATCAGGACGTTTGTCCGAACTCTGGATCTTTTGGTAAAATCACTGGAGAGCTCATGACGCTCAACAACGATGGTACCGAGAAAGTCGAAATGGAATTATTGGATCACAATGTGATGATGAAGCATATGAAGACGACCAACAATGGAAAATATTTGTTTGGGGACCTTCCTGTCGGCATTGCCAAAGAATACGTGGTGAGACCAAACCGAAATGACGATCCGTTGAATGGCGTGAGTACAGCCGACATTGTGAAGATTCAACGACATATCCTAGGCATTGAAGCCTTGAGCAGTCCTTACTTGATGATCGCAGCAGATGTCAACCAAAGTGCAACCATCACTGCAGCAGACATATCTGAAATCCGGAAACTGATTTTGGGCCAGACCAGTGCTTTCAGTCGTTGTGAAAGTTGGACCTTTGTTCCAGAAAATTATGTGTTCAATAATCTGCAGCAACCATGGAATGCACCAAGGCAAGTAACGGTTCCTATGCCGGATGCCAAGGAAGTTAAACATGATTTTGTGGCCATTAAAATGGGAGATGTCACCAAAAATGCAAGCGGCAATCATATCCAGGCAGGCAGTACACGATCTTCCGGAAAACTAAACTTCCTGGTGGAAGAACAAGCAGTTCAAGCGGGTGATTTGGTTTATGTGGACGTACGTGCAGAGCAGTTTGTAAATATTTTGGGCTACCAATTCACCTTGAATTTTGACCATCAGTATCTGCATTTGGAGGACGTTCAATCAGGAAAATTGATTTTGGATGATCAGCATTTTGGAAAAATGCATCTGGATCATGGTAAATTGACCACGAGCTGGAATCATAGAACGCCGCAGTCCTTCGCAACAGAAGATAAATTGTTCACTTTGGTGTTCAGAGCATTGGCAAATGGTAAGCTTTCTGGATTGTTGGCCATAACTTCAGACATTACCGCTGCAGAAGCCTACGATGCTTCTCTTGCAGTGCGGTCAGTTGATCTTCAAGTTCAATCCACCGATGGAACACACCAGACTTCGGTGTTTGAGTTGTACCAAAACAATCCTAATCCGTTCTTGAAAGAAACGACCATTGATTTCAGATTGCCTGAAGCCGGAGACATCAAATTGACGATTTATGATGCAACAGGCAAAATCATCCGTGTATTCGAGCAAAGTGCTTTCAAGGGTTTGAATCAAATCAAGATCAGTAAAGAGTCATTGGATGCAAGCGGAGTGTTGTATTACCAATTGGATGCTGCAGGTCATACCGCTACCAAAAAGATGATTGTATTGAATAATTAATGAACGTTTGAAATAATTTACCATGAAAAAATATTTATTGTTCATCGGGTTTGTTGTTTTTTTGACCTGTAATTTATTCGGTCAGACCGGCCAGGTACCTGAATTGGTGGACATACCGACCGCGACCAAATTAATTTCCATAGACCTGGATCAGTTGACGCAACAAATCAATGACATTGAGAACGGCGGTGGAACTCCCGATCAAAATCTCAAACAGAAACAAAATCTTTACCAGCGTATTTTTACGGAGCTAAGTTCTGGCAATACCGGCTTAACCACATTTTTAGTGTTGGCTGGAAATGCAAATTACAAGGAGGAAAAGTCCGATGATGAAGCATACCAGGACTTTCTCAACGGCAATTGGGATGAGTATTTCGCGGAGTTGATTGTTAGACTCCGAAAGTAGCTTGTCTGAAGCCTTTCGAAGAGATAAGCTCGCAGTATTCATAAAAAATGCTGCGAGCTTATTAATTTTAAGCTGAAATAAATAATGCCATGTCGTTTTTAGACAAAGTAAAAGCCGTTTTTGTGGTGCCTGAGAATGCAACCGAAAAACAAACTCCCAGTGTGCCCCAGCCGCGATCAAACCCTACCGAACCAGAGATCAATGTTGCCGGCGAACCTTCCGATTTATCAAAATTCTGGACTGCTTTGTCGGAAGCCCTTGAAAAGAATAACGAGCCGGGCTTTGATTATTTGGAATTTCGAAAAGCCTTGCTGTCCATTAAAAAACTTGGGAACCTCGATGAAGCGGCGCAATATAAAACTGCGTTTGCAGCAGCGGAAGCCATGGGGGTCGATGCTCAAAAACTTACCGACACGGCCAAGCATTATTTGCAGGTGTTGAAACAAGAAAGCGACCATTTTTCACAAACGGCCAAAGATTTTCAGGAAAAACAAAATGCCCAACTTGAGCAGGAAATGGTGCAACTGCAGCAACTGATCCAAGATAAATTGAGTACCATTGAGAAGCTTCAAAAGGAAGTGGATGAGCACAAAAAGAAGTTGAACGTTGCGCAAAATGCTGCCAGCGAAGTCAACCAAAAGGTGGAAGTCAACAAAAGGGGATTCGCGACGGTCTATCAGCAATTGGTCGATCAAATTCAATCAGACATCCGAAATATGGACGCTTATCTGGATAAATAAGTTAATTTCGACAATCGTATGGCATCGAATACAAAAAATTTTTGGAGCAGGCCTGAGGGGGTAACTGGCGCATTGGTCCTTGCGGGACTGTTTGGGGGCGGAGCTTTTTTATTGTATAAGATTCTTCCAACCTTGGTGCAATGGGCTTCCAATGTCTTGTATTTTTCAGGCATGCTGATGGTTTTGGGAGTTGTATTGTACATGATTTTAGATCCCAAGACGCGGGCATTGTTCACATACATGTACAAGAGTGTGATGCGATGGATCACCTCTTTGTTTATTAAAATTGATCCCATTGCCATCTTAAAAGATTATGTGGTGGACTTGAAAGACAACTTGGGAAAAATGAATAAACAAATTACCAAGTTGCGAAGTCAGATGCATGTTCTCAAAGAGCAAATTTTTAATAATCAAAAACAAATACACTCCAGTCTGAGTCTGGCAGAAGAAGCTAAACAAGAAAATCAAACCAATGTACTGGTTTTAAAATCCAGACAAGCAGGGCGATTGAAAGAGTCCAACATCAAATTGGAAGATCTTTACACGAAAATGGACATTCTCTACAGGATATTGATCCGAATGTATGAAAATTCGGAAATCCTGGCAGAAGACATTACCGATCAAGTAAAGATAAAAGAACAAGAACGTGCAGCCATTCGGGCAAGTCATTCAGCGATGAAGTCTGCCATGAGCATCATTTCAGGAGATAAAGACCAGCGCGCGTTGTTTGAAGAGTCGCTGGAAGTGCTTGCTGAGGATATCAGTGGTAAGGTAGGAGAGATGGAACAGTTTATGGAATTGTCCGAAAATTTTATGGCTTCGGTGGATTTGCAAAATGGTGTTTTCGAAGAGGAAGGCTTGAAGATGCTTGAGAAATGGGAGAAAGAAGGCGTATCAACCTTATTGGGCGAAGCCAAAAAAGAAATAGTGGGTATGGACCCAAGTATCCAGCTCCCGCAAAGAGAACTTCAAACCTCTACTGCTGGTTTGCGATCTCAATATGAAGACTTGTTTAAAAATCCATAAGGCCCGGCGATGATCTACTTGAGTATTGCAACAAATGCGCTGCGAGCTAATTTGCTCTGAATTTTTACCGGCGATCTTGTGAGCGATGCTATATATCTTTTCGACACTGTCCTCTCCAGGAATTTAAATCAAACAGATAGATTGAAACAAGGTAAAGAGAAAGATTCCATGATGGAATAGCAATTAAATTTGTGGCACAATTTCAACATTATGCGTGTATTCAAATTTGGCGGCGCTTCGGTAAAAAATGCAGAAGGATTTCGCAATGTAGGTAATATCATAGCGCAGTTTGGTTCTGGTGGACCGTTGGCAGTCGTTGTTTCGGCAACAGGTAAGACCACCAACCAATTGGAAGCAGTGGTGGAGGCAAAATTTGCATCGCCAAAGGAAGCACTGGAAAAGCTTCAAAAGATCAAGGATCACCACCATTTGATCATCCGGGATCTGTTTGGAGAACTGCCTGCTGAACTGGAAATTCATGTGCAGGAGCATTTTGTGGAAGCGGAGTGGATCATTGAAGAAACCCGCGAAATGAAATATGACTACGTTTATGACCAGGTTGTAAGCATTGGAGAACTGGTATCGAGCCGCATTTTAGCAGCATGGTTGGCCAAAGAAAATCTTCACGCACAATGGTTTGATGCAAGAGATCTTTTGCTAACGGATGAAACGTATCGGGAAGGCCGCATCCTATGGGATGAGACCAATTCCAGAATTCAGAAGTCTTTGTCCCATTCGCTTGAACAAGGCCAGATGGTAGTCACTCAAGGATTTATCGGATCAACGATTGAAAACAATACGACCACTTTAGGACGGGAAGGATCCGATTATACTGCAGCCATTTTGGCAAGTGCATTGGATGCAGAAGCTATGTATATTTGGAAAGATGTGCCTGGTGTTTTAACGGCAGATCCTGATTTGTTCATCAATGTTACAAAACTGGATCGGTTGAGTTACCGCGAAGCCATTGAGATGACTTATTATGGCTGCAAGGTCATCCATCCCAAAACGATACAACCTTTGAAATTGAAAGGCATTCCGTTATACGTAAAATCGTTTGTCCATCCGGTAGAAGAAGGTACACTTATTTCGGGCGATATTGATTTAGAATATCCTCCCATCGTGGTGTTGGAATCCAACCAGGCCTTGTTGCATTTTTCTTCGAAAGATTTGTCCTTCATTGCAGAATATCACTTAGCGCATTTGTTCCAACTGTTCGATCAATTCAGGATCAAAGTCAATATGATGCGAAATTCTGCCATTTCATTTTCGGTGTGCGTGAATTACAATGGAGCAAAAATTCAGGAACTCATTCAAGAAGTGGAAACGATGTTTAAGGTGGTGATGGATCAGGACCTGGAGCTGCTGACGGTGCGCCATTATCAAGAATCAATGATGGCGAAATTGTTGGATGGAAAAGTCATTTTATTGGAAGAAAGAATTAGGAATACGGTCCAAATGGTGGTGAAAACAGCGCTCCCCATTCTCCCTAAGAAATGATAGGCCAAGCATTATTTTTTTAAAACGTCGTATTCTATTTCGTTTTCATCCAGGATGGTTGTCAATTCTGGGTAAGCATCCAGGTATACATGAAATCGTTTTGGAGAAATCAATTCATCGCCTCCAATAGCCCATGAAATACAAACTTCGTTGAGCGTGCTGAGCATATCACCCTTTAAATCAGGATCATTGAATTCTTCGGCCAACAAGGATTGTGTGTCTTGTAAATAAAGTACTACATTTTCCTGAGGGATCCATTCCAAATCCATTAAACAATCATACAAGGCATCCATGTTGTTGCCAAAGAAATCCGGAAATTCAAAAGCAGAAGATATGTTTTGATAAAAGTCTTTTGAAGTGGGGCTGCAGCTTCCTTCCAATTTGACCACAAAGGAGGATTTGAATTTAAGTGTTTGAAATTGATTTGCATCATCCAGGATATGAAAAAAGCATTGACTCATGGTACGGGGATAAATGTTTTATAATGATCTTGTGTATAATAGGCTTTTCGATCCGAACCGGTGACCAGTCTTTCCGGACCTCTGTTTTGACCGGATAATTTTCGGTGTACATCCCATTCGCGGTAGGAGATGGGAGTTCCTTCAAACGTTTTAACAGGCAAGCTTTTTTCACGGTTCATGAATGTCCGACCGCCGACAAAACCTTCGGGTGCTTTATGGTGGATGGTTACATAATCCAATACCCAAAATACATAGTCCGGAATATTGGTTTTAGGTTTGTTTAAAGTACTGGAATCGGTCTGTACTTTTTCACCCACCAAGGTGGGTTTATTTGTGCCATCAACAGGTTTTGAAGGGGGTTTAGATTGGAAATAAAATATTCCGATAAAACAGATGAGCAAGGCCAAGCTCCAAATGCCGATTCGCATCATGTTGCGTCCAGATCGCTGCATGGTTTAAACTAACTAAACAGCGACTTGATTTTTTCACGGGTTTTAAAACCAATCATGTACATTACGGGCACTACCAACAAGGTGAGGAACGTGGAAGTGATCAAACCAAAAATAATCGTCCACGCCAAAGGTCCCCAAAACGCAACATTGTCTCCTCCCAAATAAAACTTTGGGTCGAAGTGGCTAAACAAAGATTCAAAATCCAAATTGACTCCAATGGCCAGTGGAATCAATCCTAGGATGGCAGACATTGCAGTCAGCACAACAGGGGTGATTCTCGTGGCACCGCCATGAACAACTGCTTCCTCAATGGATTCACCACGGGCCCTCAATTCATCGGTGAACTCTATGAGCAATATACCATTTCGCACCACGATTCCAGCCAATGAAAAAATGCCTACACCGGTCATGACCGCACTGAGCGTGATGTCAAACAAACCAAAGCCATAATTGATGCCTATCAAAGAGAAAAGTACCGTAGTAAAAATGATCATGGGTTTCACCACGGAATTAAACTGAGTGACCAGGATTAAGAACATCATTGCAAGGGCTGCTGCAAATGCAACGCCTAAGAAGTCAATGGTCTCTTGAAGTTCTGCTTGTTCACCCGAAAAGGAAATCTCATATCCTTCAGGAATGTCCATGGATGAAGCGAGTTCTTTTATTTCGCCGATGATTTGTCCGGGATTGTAACCCGTCACTACATCAGAGCCCAAGGTCAAAACCCGTTTTTGATCTTTGCGGTTGATGCTTGAAAGGGAGTGACCATAATGGATTTCTGCTACGGAAGCAATGGGTATTTTTTTGAATTGGAAACTGGCCATGTCCATAAACATGATTTCCAAATTCATGAGTTCCTCTATTTGATCGCGATCTTCTTCCCGGATGCGTAATTGAATGGGGTAATCATCATTTTTATCCCTGTATTTAGAAACTTCTTTTCCAAACAAGGCGGTCCTCAATTCCGCTCCAATTTGACCAACCGAAACACCTTCCCGCTGTGCCTTTTCTTCATTGATGTCGATGATGATTTCCGGTTTGCTGATTTGTAAATCGGATTTCAAGCCATCAATTCCTTCAATTCCGTTTTGTTGGATGTTTTGAATTAAATTTTTTCCAATCCGATCGAGTACATCAAAATCATCTCCGCTGATTTCTATGCTTATGGGTTTACCAACCGGAGGGCCGTTGCGTTCTTTCTCCACACTGATCTCTGCACCCGCTATGCCGTTCTTGAATTCGGTGCGCAAGGCTTCGAGTACTTCGGAAGTTGATTTTCCTTGTCTTTCAGCAAATCGAACAAAAGCAACGGTGACTTTGCTTTTATGGGGAGTGGCTACGCGGTCCGGATTATCGGGATCGCCTGCTCCTAAGCCCACATTGGAAATGACGGACGAAACCAGCGGATTGTTTTGACCAATAACCTTCATGACACGCGATTCAATCACTTTTGAAACGGAATCAGTAATGGTCGCATCGGTACCGATCGGCATTTTGCTGTAGACGAATGCAAAATTTGGTTCAGATTCAGGAAAGGTTTCAACTTGCGGATTGGTGCTTGCATAATATACAAAACTCGATATGAATAGCGCGATAACACCTGTGAGTGTCCAGGCAGGACGATACCCAGTGATGAGATAGCGCAGCAAACGTCTGTAGCCGTTCAATACAGCAGGCCATGTATTGTGCTGGAATTTATTGATCAGATGTTGTAATACGTAGTGATATAACAGAATGAGCAATATGCAAAAAACTGAGAAATTTCCCAATCCGGCTCCGACTCCAAAATAGCCCATAACAGCAAGACTTGAAAAAACAATAAATGCTTTCCGGTATGGTTTCAATGAAGAATCTCCGGTACCATGTTCTTCGTCCCGCTTCATAAAAGAAACAGCAAATACCGGATTCATTACAAATGCAACAAACAAGGATGCACCCAAGGTAATGATCAAGGTCACGGGCATGTGATACATGAACTTGCCTATGATTCCCGGCCAAAACAGCAAGGGAAAGAATGGCATCAACGTGGTGAGGGTACCGGTAAGGACGGGAACAAAAACTTCTCCAGCCGCATTCTGAGCGGCTTGTACAATGCTTAATTCCCGATGTTTATGAAAGATTCTGTGGGTATTTTCAATGACTACAATGGCGTCATCTACAATGATGCCCAATGCCAAGAGCAAGCTGAATAAAACAATTACGTTCAGGGTCATGTCCATTCCCGGCATGATCAAAAACGTGACAAAACAAGAAAGTGGTACCGCGAGCCCAACAAAAAAAGCATTGGTGAAGCCCATGAAAAACATGAGGATGAAAACGACAAAAATAAACCCAAGAATTACCGTATTTACCAGGTCATGCAACTGCACGCGTGTATTTTCCGAAGTATCTCCGGTTACTTTAATTACCAAGCCTTGTGGAAATTTGTTTTCCTGATAATCTTTGATGATGGCATAGATTTTATCAGTAGCGGTGATTAGATTTTCACCGCTACGCTTGATCACATTCAATGTGATGACAGGCTTGTCGTTCAACCTGGCGAAATCCTGTTTTTCTTTGAAGCCATCTTTTACTTCGGCAATGTCTTTTAAGAAAACAGTATGCCCCTGAAACGAACGGACCACCATATTGGCTATTTGTTCCGGAGTATTGAATTCGCCGGTTACCCGGATGTTCCGTCTGAGTTCATCCACTTTCAACTCACCGCCAGAAATGTTGAGGTTTTGTCGTTGAATGGCTGCTTCAATATCACCAAATGACATGTTCAAGGCATTCATCCGGTACAAATCAACATTGACTTGGATTTCCCTTTCAACGGCTCCAATGATGTCTACTCTGGTGATTTCTTTATTGCTTTCTATTTTATCTTTCAATTGCTCTGCATACAATTTCAATTTATCCAGAGGGAAATCACCAGCCAAATTGATATTCAAAATCGGAATTTCACTAAAATCAAACTCTTGTATTTGAGGATCATCTTTTAAATCGGTAGGCAAATCATTTTTTGCTTTGTCAACCGCATCCGATACCCTTTGTTTGCATATTTTTGGATCCATATCGGCATTGAATTCCGCAAAAATCATCGCAAAGTCGGAAACAGAATTGCTCTTGATTTTTTTGATGCCGTTGATTGATTTTAATTGCTTTTCAATGGGTTTGACAATCAAATTCTCCATGTCCTGAGGAGATGCACCTGGATATATGGTTGCGACGGAAATCGTTGGAATCACGATGTCAGGAAAAAGTTCTTTGGGAATTCTTTGGTAAGACATCAATCCGGCAAAACTGATCAGCAAGATGATGACATATATGCTCGTTGAATTTCGAATGCACCAATTGGTGAATCGAAGTTGCTTGATTTGACCTGGGTTCATAAATTCGTTTTGATGTTTTTACAAGGCAATCATCTGGCCGTCTACCAGTTCACTGAATCCAGTGGAGATGACGCGGTCGCCTTCTTTTAAACCTGCTGTAATTTCAGTCATGCCTTGGTACGAAATACCTGCAGTGATGTTTTTTCTTCGTGCAAACCAAAAGCCGTTGGATTCTTCTGCAACCAATACGTATTCTTCTCCGGCTATACTGGTTTGGATGAGGTTGCTTGAAATAACCAATGCTTTCTTAATGTTCTTTGAGTTGATTTTTAATCGAAGAGCCTGGTTTGTTAAAAACAAATTTTTGCCTGCGGGAAGCGCTACCTCCACGGCGAAAGTTCTGGTTTGTGTGCTGATTGAATTGGAACAATACTTGATGAATGAGCGATACTGTTTTCCATTTTCAGGAGTTTCGACGATCACGGCATCACCTTTTTTAACGTCGTTCAGATATTTATCGCTGAGTTGTGCTTTGATCGACATCTCTCGATTGTTTACAACGCGTACCCCGTTGAAGCCGGGAGATGCCATTTCGCCGATTTTTAATTGTACGGCGTCTACGGTTCCGGATACAGGTGCTTTGATAAAAGACATGTCAAGTTGCGCTTCCAACGTCTTGCGTTTTTGTTCAAGTTGCTCTTTTTGGTTTTTTGCCTGCAAGTATTGCGCTTCAGAACCAATTTGTTGGTCCCAAAGCCTTTTTTGTTTGTCGTAAAGCGTTTTTGCCAAATCCAACCCTGTTTGGACCTCTGCAATGCCCTTCCGAATGGTTGAAGCATCCAGGGTCGCTAAAATTTTACCTTGTGAGACGACATCGCCTTCTTTTACATGAATTGCTGTGACCAATCCAGGCATTTGCGGAGCCGCCAAAACATTGAGATCAGACTCTACGATTCCTTGAACATCAATATAATATGCGAAATCCGACTTTTTTAAGGTGTCGATGGAGACAATTTTGGCTTTTGCAGTTTGACTGGTATCACTAGCCGCCAGTTGAGCTTGTAATGTTTTAATTTCATCATTGATTTCTTTGGCTTGCTTTTTGAGTTCGGCCAAACGAACCTGAGGATCCGAAGGGATTTCTTTGGGCCCGCACCCAATGATACCCGTAAATGCCAAGGAAACTGAGATTATACGAAATAAGTGCATCAGAGAATGATTTTGTCAAATTTTGTAATGTCCAAATATTGCCAGATAAGTAATGTCAATTGAAATTTTGGTGGCAAATATTAAGGCTGTAAAAATAACGGACGAAATACGGAATAGTTCTTAACAAATCGCAAATAATTCGCTAAGCATGTAAGCTTTATTTAAGTATCCACACCCTGCAAAATGTGATCATAGCCCTGCATAATTAGGGATCGATGGGCTGAATTCGTGTGGTTTACATGGACTCATCAAGGAGCATTGGGAATTCTGTTTGAATGTTTGCAAAATGCAGTTGCTTGGTGAGGAAAGAAAAGTGGACCGCCAACACCCATTCAATGTGTTAATCCTTTAACTCCTGAAAGAGAATCTATTTAAAAGGGTATTTTAAAAGTTGATCGATGAAAAGGTAATTGCGTTTCAAGAAATCGATTTGTGCCAAATGCCAGAATTTTCCGTTCGTGATGGCTAAATAAGGTGCTTTCATAGCCAAGTTGTATGCTGCTGCCTGGTCAAAAAAGTTTTGCTGGATGAGGGCGTCGTTTTTTTTGCACTCGACCAGCATGAGGGGCTTTAAATATTCATCATATACCACCAAATCAAATCGCTTTTTTAATCCAAGAACCTGGATTTCTTTTTCTACCGACATTCTTCCCATCGGGATAAGCCATTGCTCATTCAACCATAAAATCAAGCATTGTCGGACCAATTCTTCCGGACTGATTTTTATCCAACGCTTTCTGATGGGATCAAAAAGCTGGTCTTCTCTTGTGGAAATCCTGGATTGGTAAAGGTCGACCAGACTCATGTTTTGCATCCATGGCAAAGGTAGACCAAGATCCTCGTTGTACAATGCATGTGCATGGTCATGACAAGGATTATCTTAGTTTCCACTACCTTTATCGATGAAATAAAAGCCACTTTCTTTGGATTTTTATAAATACGCTTTTCGAAATTTAGTAACCAAAGTGACCGTTTCGGCGATGGCTTTGATTGGCGCTTTGTTGGTGCCATTGGTTACGGGACCAAGCTTGTATGGCATCTATGCGTATGCAGTGGTTTGCATCGGGTTTCTCATACCTTTAACGGCCATTGGCTCAGGAGCCGGAATTGTTTATTTGCTCAGCAGCAGTAAATACCATTTGGCAGAAGTGTTGGGAACACAAATCCTCATGGCTTTGGGAATGGCATTGGTCAATGCATCGTTGGCCTTTTTGCTGATGCAAGGTAATTGCTTCGGACAAATACTAACCCATCTTAGCATCATGGAACAAGGGTGTTTTTACCTTGCCGTTTTTTGTCAAACCGTCAGTTTTTTTGCAGGACGAATTTTATATGGGATCTCCGATTTCTCAAGGATCAACCAGTTGGAATTAGTAAATGGATTGGTGAACCCACTTTGTATCTTGATTTGTTTTTTCTTATGGCAGGATTTCGGCGGAACTTTTGTATTTGTTGCGATTGCCTGTTCTTCTTTGCTCGTCATGGGAGCCTATTTGTGGCGATTTAGATCTTACACTTTTGGCCGATTGATTCACAAACCATTCCTAAGAGAAGTATTCCATTATGGATTGAAATCGTGGTTTGGTGATCTTGCTTTTCGCGCCAACCTGCGAGTTGATCAATTGCTACTTGGCTGGTTCAGTACGCCAGTAAGTTTGGGAATTTACAGTTTTGCAGTGCGTTTGAGTGAGTTGGTTTGGTACCTTCCGGATTCCTTTGGATCAGTGCTATTCAACCGGTTGGCAGCCATGAAAGATGCTTACCAAAAAATTGAATTGTTGGCAAAGTCCAGCAGAGTCATCTTTTGGATCGCCTTGTTGTTTGTAATCGTTTGGACGATGATCATTTATTTGGTTTTGATTCCCTTTGTATTCAAGCAATCCTATTCAGAGGTGTGGATGCCTTATTTGTTGTTAATTCCAGGAACATACTTGCTGATATTATACAAAATTTGTTCAAAATTATTTTCATCATCCGGCCAGGTGGCATGGACATCGACGATTGCCATAGCGGGGAGTTTTGTTGCTGTGCTGCTCAATGTGGTTTTGATTCCCCGTTGGGGAATGCATGGTGCAGCCATTGCTTCAACTTGTGCTTATGCTTGCATGGGTTTTATCGCATGGTGGATGTTGACCAAAACACAAAAGGTTGTGGCAGGTGATTTTTTCATCCCTAAGCCCGGAGATTGGAAAGAGTTAAAACATGGAATTTTGAAAACAGAAAATATAAAAAGCATGTGATGGGGACCCTAGGTGATGCGAAAAAGAATGCAATGCTGAACTTAGTGGGATGGACCCTCTGTGTATACGCCTTCATGGTTTCGTTCGAGAACATCCTGAAAGTTGCTTGGGGAATGGATACCGTTCTTAAACCGCATCGAATGTTGGCGCTTTTGATTGGTTTTCTGATCTTCTTGGCCGTTCCAATCAATCGTCTGCGTTACAGTGCGAACGACTTGCGACTCTTGTGGATGTTTGTTGTAGGTTTGATTCCCACTGCATTGGCCTGGGTTATGCATCGCTTGGAGTGGAGTTATTTTGTGTTGACTTCCATTCAATGGCTCATCATTGTTTGGGTATTTCTTCAAGCCCGTTCCATTGCATGGGATCAATCATTCATCCGAAAATTAATAAACTGGTTTGTATTGGGAACCTTGTGCAATGGGGTGGTGATGTTGTATTTTTTTCTAAACAAGGACATCAGCAGGCAAAACGGATTCATGGACAATCCCAATTATGCAGCATTTTCACTCAATCTCGCCTTGGTTTATTTTCTGCATTACTGGTCTGGCCGAACAGTACGCGGGTGGATATTAAAATTCTGCTATCCAATGCTTGGGATCTTAATAGCCATTGGGGGCATCATGGTATCGGGATCGCGAGGAGCCTTCATCGCAGGAATGTTCACTTTGATTTTTTTTATTTTTTATCAATTTTCTTGGAAGCGCATGATTTACATCGCGTTGTCCGTACTATTACTTTTCTGTATTCTTCGATGGTCTGGAATTGGTTCTCAATATGCCGATGTGATACCGCTGATTAGCCGGGTCGAAAAACTGTCAGGCAGAAATGAAACGCGTTTGGTGTTATGGCAAAAAGGATGGCAGGCTTTTCAAGACCGGTATTTTATTGGTATTGGAATCGAACAGTTTAAAAATCCTGAAAATTACAACGAATACATCCAGGATGTGGATCATCCCATGATCGCCAAACAAAAAGGCTTGGTTTTGCACAACGATTTTCTGGCTATCCTTTTTGAATTTGGAATTCCTGCATTTTTATTTTTTTTAGCATTCCTCATAGGACTCTTTCAACAAATAAGAACCATCCGTTCTATCCACGAAAGGAGCATGTGGATGATGTGGTACCTCAACATCGTGACATTTATGTTCTTTAGCACAACGCTTCAATCACATGTGGTTTGGTTTGCTGTCCTGTTGTTGAGCATGGTGGGTTCTCTGGCAACCCATCAAAGTCCTCCAGTTGAAGAATTTTCTTCAAAGTCTACTTGAAATAAATTGTACCATTGAAAAAGTTGGATGACCAACCACAATCGGTGCGCACTCTTATACACCGATTGGTGAAAACTCGAGGCTTGCTGTTGAAATCCATCACGCATGATGTTGGTGACCACTGAATGATCCAATATGCTAATCAATGGATGCTTGGAATGTAAGAGTTGGTTTGCAAATTTCTTAAAATCTTCAGTAAAATAACGGTGAAGCGGAAAATTGAATCCTGTTTTCGGATGGTCGAATACAATCGCTGGCAAGCTTTTTTTCATCACTTGCCTCAGCAACCATTTTCCTTGTTGACCTCTTACCAGATGATGGTCTTTGAGTTGGGCAGTGAATTCAAACAAACGCCTATCTAAAAATGGTGCGCGTACTTCTACCGAATGACACATGCTCATTCGATCCACTTTAACCAACATGTCTCCTGGTAGTGCACAGTGCAATCGATACCACATTAATTTTCGGAGCAAAGTCCATTCGTTGTTCGGATCAGCGTGTTTGAAAAATGACGCATACCGCGGTTTGGATTGTGGCACCAAGCGTTCAATTTCTTGCAAATTAAAATATGAATGCATGAGGGGTATCCAATGTTCCTCCGGTTCAAGCGAAAATTGCAATGCTTTGCTGATTCCTCTCCAAAAATCAACCGGAGGAATATGTGAAAAAGGTCCGTGATTGATGAGTGATAAACTCCACCTCCGAATGGGTTTTGGAACTTTCAGTAATTTTTGCAAACGAAGGCCCCAAAGAAAATCATTGTAGCCTCCGAACAATTCGTCTCCTCCATCGCCTGATAATACCACTTTCAGATGTTTGTGCATTTCCTGAGCTATGCTATAAGTGGGAATGGCGGAAGAATCTACAAATGGCTGACCAAAATGAATGAGCATTTCATTGAATTGTCTTTCTTCAAAAACTTGATTTCGCAAAAACAATTCATGGTGATGGGTTCCCAAATGTTGAGCAACTTTTCTTGCGATTGGACTTTCATCAAATCCTGCCTCCTCAAATCTTACGTTAAACGTATCAATGGGCGAAGCGCTGAACGATTGAGCCAAGGCTGCAACGGTGCTTGAATCAATACCACCTGACAAAAAACAACCCAAGGGAACGTCTGAAACCATTTGTTGTTTTACCGATTGCTGCAACAATTCCAGGCATTTGCTTTTCAATGACTCCTCATTCATTTCGACCGGATGGACAGGGTAGTTGAATGCATCGTATGCTATGATGTGTATTCCATGGTCGTCTACTTGCAATGCATGACCAGGTGGCAATGTGGTGACGTTTTTAAACAGTGTTTCTGAATGGGGCGCAAAACCGTATTGTAACAATGTTTCCAAATGAGATTGATTCAGCAATCGCTTGGTATTTGGGGCTTGCAACAAGGATTGAATTTCACTTGCGAAAGCAAATGCTTTTCCGTCTGAATAAATGTACAATGGTTTTTCACCAAAACGATCCCGCGCAAGAAACAGTGATTGTTTACGGGTATCCAGAATACAAAAAGCAAACATTCCATCAAGCGCTTTAGGCATTTCAGAACCCATGGTTTCATAAAGGTGGACAAGCACTTCCGTGTCGGAGCTTGTGGAAAAAATATGGCCTTTCTCCAATAAAGACAAGCGTAAAGTAGCGAAGTTGTAGATTTCGCCATTCATGAAAACACAAATGCTGCGATCTTCATTCCAAATGGGTTGTTGGCCTGTTTCTAAATCAATGATGGCCAACCTGCGCATCCCTAAACTATAACCCGAATGTAGAAGAATGGATTCGTGATCGGGCCCTCGATGCGCTAAGCTGCGCACCATCTTTTGAATGGCTTGTTCTTGAACGCCCTTAAATCCAGCTATTCCACACATCTTACGGTTAATTGGATGGAAAGGTAAAGAGTATCTTCTTCAACATGCGCGCTCATTGATTGAAATGTCAACATCCTTTTTAGAACAAGTGACGGATCATCTCCATTTGGTCGCTCATAGTTGATGAGTTCATTTTCCACAGACGAGTTGGATTCATTTCATTGTTATGAGTCAAAAAGGAACGAACAAAAGAATGGCTCCTTTGAAATTCTTGGAGCGCTTTAGACCTTATATTGCTTGAAGGAGATATGCTTTGGGGCGAACAGGCAATCATGAAATAATCAAGTGTGATCGTAGATTGCGAACTTCTAAAAACACATTGGTTCTCATGGACCTGTTGTGGAAGCACGGCTATATGGATAAATCGGTTGGACATTTGGTCTGAAATTGCTCAAAATTACATATTTTTACACATTAAATAATATTTGAATACGACCAATATTTGAAACAGCGCGCATGCTTGCAGAAAAATCCAAGGTTTCCAGGTCGGCGAATTTTGGAATATGCTCAACTTCTTCACAAATTAGACGGGGATTTCAATGTGATGCATTTCTTGGTTTTTTTTGAACGGTTAAAAACGCGAACATGAGGGCCGTGTTATTGACTGGAGGTGCAGGATTCATTGGTTTTCACTTAGCCATGAAATTGGCAGAAAGCAAGGCCTTCGACCTGTACATCCTTGACAACCTCAATGCATTTTATTCGCCTGCTTTAAAAATTAAAAGGTTAGAGCAACTTGGAATCAAGCCTGGAGTCCAAAATGGTTGGATAACATCAGCTACTTATCCAAATGTGCATTTTGCTCAGGCGGACATTGCTGATAAAAAGGCAATGGAAGCGTTGACTCAACCGCTTCCTCTGCAAATGATTGTACATCTGGCGGCACAAGCAGGCGTTCGATTCAGTTTTGATCATCCGGATGCGTACATTCATTCAAATTTGCTGGGATTTTTTGAGATTTTGGAACTGTCCCGAAAGAAAAATATTGAACATTTGCTTTTTGCCAGCAGCAGCAGCGTATATGGAGCAAATCAGAAGATTCCGTTTCATGAAAGCGATGATATTATGCGTCCATTGAATCTATACGCGGCCACCAAAGCATCCAACGAAATGATGGCATATGCCTATGCAAGTTTGTACAAGATCCCTATGACGGGCTTGCGCTTTTTTACCGTGTACGGTCCATATGGCAGACCCGACATGGCGTATTTTAAGTTTGCTGATCACATCACCAAACACATTCCCATACAAGTACATGGCGAGGGCAAACTTCAGCGGGATTTTACCTACATTGACGACATCGTTGCAGCCATCATGTGTTCGATTGACAAGGCTCCTCAAGGTGTCGTGCCTTATGAGATATTCAATATTGGCAACAATCGACCCGTTGAATTGATGCGTTTCATTCAGTTGTTGGAAGAATTATGCGGCCAAAAAGCTATTTTAAATATCATTCCGAATGCCGAAGGAGAAATGATCACAACTTATGCAGACATTGATAAATTGACAAACTCCATTGGCATCAAGCCGAAAGTGAGCATCGAAGAAGGGTTGTCCCAATTCATTCATTGGTTTCAATCGACCGATAACCCTCTGAAATAACCGCATGGAAATATTTTACAAACTGAGGACTTATGTTCAATTTTTTTGGTTTAAACTTTGGCATAACCGAAATTTAAAATGTGGAATAAAAGGTTCATGGGGAAGGGGATGCCGATTAAAAATTAAAGGCTTATTGCAATTGGGTGACAATGTTCATTTTGGCCAATTTGCCTATGTGGATATCCAGGGATCCGCCACCATCGGGTCAAATACCTTTTTTACCGACCATGTTCGGTTGGTGTGTCATGAGCAACTGCTGATCGGTAGCAACGTATTGATGGGTTCATATGTGTCGATATATGATCATGATCACCACATCGTCTATCAAGATCATCAGGCGGTGTTTACAGGTTACAACACTGCCCCCGTTTCCATAGGAAACAATGTTTGGATTGGAGAAAAGTCCATCGTACTCAAAGGCGTGCGCATTGGCGACAATGTTGTGATTGGAGCCGGATCCGTGGTGACAAAGGACATTCCATCGGGTTGGATGGCAGCAGGCAATCCTTGCATGCCATTGAAATTACTGATTCAAAGCGATGCTGGCTAAAATACATCTGTTTGGAAAGCTATAAATACATCCATATCGGCCCGGGATTCAATGCGAGCCATGCATCGATTGGAGGAACGACCGTTAGTTTTGTACAGCTTGCAGAATATTTAAAGAATAAGGATCATAATAGTTTAATCTTCACTTCCAACCGGTGGCATGGTTTCTTTGCAGTGTGTAGGAATGGCCTACGAATATTTTATAAATTGTTGAAATACGGAAGACAAGCAGAGTGGATTGTGTTGCATGCCAGCCCAAGGGGAGTCATCTTGTTTTCTCCGATCTTGTTTTTTTTCTGTAAATGGTATGAAATCCGTTGGGCGGTGCGCGTTTTTGGTGGAAATTTTGATGACTACATAAAGAATGGGAGCCGGCTGGATCGTTGGATTTTTAATCGGTTTTCATTGCATTGCAACATTTTGTTCTTGCAGACCAAGGCATTGATGAAGCAGATGTCTTCATCCCATGCACACCTTTCATGGTTGCCAACGTCGCGGCGCTTTCCGGAGCAAATTGTTTCAAGGACTGTTTTTGGCAAGCGATTTATTTACGTAGGGCAAATTCATAGAGCCAAAGGAATCACTTTGTTGCAACAGTTGGCAGAAAGTTTGCCGCCCGATTACACTTTGCATTTGTATGGCCCGATATTGGATAAGCAATTTGAATGCATACAGCAGAAGGATTATTACAAAGGAATGCTTTCTCCAGATGCAGTGAAGAATATCTGGCAAAATTATGATGTTCTATTGTTTCCTTCAACTCATCCAGGGGAAGGTTATCCGGGAGTTTTGATTGAAGCAATGGCTACCGGAATGCCAGTCATCGCAAATGACTGGATGAGTTTACACGAACTCATTGTGGACGGGGTGAACGGTTTTCTTTTGCAATCTTCTGACCCTTCAGCGTGGTTGCAAAAAATATTGATGTTGGATGAAATGGTCTACCTTAGCTTGGTTAAAAATGTTTTTCCTTCTGTTCAAGCATTTCGCTTGGAACAAGTTGCTGAAAGCATGTTGAATGCACTCGAAAACAATGGCCTGCAGCATGGTGAAAAATAACAATTGACGGAATTATGTGTGGGATTGCTGGATTCATTACATCAGACCTGGATTTTCTCCAAGCAACCAAAGCAGATGCTTTGGCCCATCGTGGCCCTGACGATTTTGGAACATTTGAGCATGAACGCCTCAAGTTGATTCACTACCGGTTGTCCATTCTTGATTTGTCGCCAAATGGTCACCAACCAATGATTTCTCCCGACGGACGCTTTGCATTAATTTACAATGGAGAACTTTACAATCACCTGGAATTAAGAAAGCAACTTAACAGTCGGTTTTCGTTTCACTCTACCAGCGATGCAGAAACGGTATTGTATGCATACATGGAGTGGGGCACAAAAGCTTTTTGCTTGTTCAATGGAATTTTTGCTCTGGCAATCTACGATGTTTTCAAACACGAGTTGATTTTGGTCAGAGATCCTTTGGGCGTAAAACCACTCTATTATTATCACCAGCATGATGCTTTTGCATTCGCATCAGAGCTGAAAGCATTGATTGACTTTCCCGGCTTTGACAAACGATTGGATTTTTCAAGTTTTGCATCCTTTATTCAATTTTTATACAGACCAGGAAGTTCAACACCATTTTTAAAAGTTAAAAAGTTGCCCCCTGGTACCTGCTTAACAATCAATCTGGACCGCCCGCAATCCTTCCATTTGGATGCATATTACCAATGGCCTCCGATTGAATCAAAGCCATTTGAATCGGAGAAAAAAGCAGTGGATGCATTGGAACAGTTGATGTGTCAAGTAGTCGAGCGTCAAATGCTGGCGGATGTTCCGGTTGGTTTTTTTGTATCGGGTGGAATCGATTCAAGTTTGTTAGCGGCGATCGCACGAAAAATATATCCTCAAAGGCCTTTTATTGGATTTACCATATCACAGGCATTTGAAAAAGCGGAAGGCTTCTCGGATGATTTACCATACGCGAGAATGATCGCGCGTCAACTTGATTTTGAACTGCATGAACGTTCTGCTCAACTGGACATTGACAATGAGTTAGACTCCATGGTTTGGATGTTGGATGAACCTCAAGCGGATGCAGCGCCCTTGTTGTTGGAGCGAATGTCTGCAGAGGCAAGAAAATTAGGTATACCCGTGTTGTTGAGCGGAATCGGAGGGGACGATGTTTTTTCAGGCTATAGACGTCATCAGGCATTGAAGGCGGATCAATTCTTGACGTTGTTACCCATAGGCCTTCGAAGAGCCATGAAATGGACATTGCAGTCGGCATCTTCTATGCATCGGGGCTTGAGAAGAATGCATCGATTTGCCGATGGTTTGGATTTCGAATCCCTGGAACAGCGAATGGTTCACTACATGGAGTGGTTGCCTTGGATGGATGTACAGCATTTATTCAGCAAAGACATTCAACAGGCATATTTGCAAAATAATCCTTCACTCGAATTGTTGAATGATGTACAAACCAATGTGGTCAGTGGGAGTCCGCTGCAAAAAGCCTTGTATCTGGAATGTCGTTATTTTGTGCCCGATCACAATTTGAATTATTCCGACAAGATGGGTATGAAACATGCCGTTGAAATTCGTGTGCCCTACTTGGATAAGGAACTCATTGAATTTGGATTTCAACTTCCGGATGCACTTCGCATGAAGGGCTTATCAACAAAATACATTTTGCGAAAATTGGCGGAGCGCTATTTGCCAAAAGAAATCATCCATCGTTCAAAGACCGGTTTTGGTGGACCGGTCAGGAAATGGATAAGTCATGACCTACGTGGTAGAATTCAAAGAGATCTTGATAAGCAATTTCTTCTCGAACAAGGCATCTTCAATCCAGATGCTGTTCAATCGCTTTTAAACCAAAATGACAAACACATAAGGGACCTGGCATACCCAATTTTTGCATTGCTGACCATTCAATCATGGTTAAAGCAGTTCCGAAATTAAGGGTTGTGAATCATCATTTGTGAAAGTGCATCAATCACTTTTTCTGTGGCGTTCCCCATTTGATTTCCGCATTCCATGGCTTTTGCAAATTGTAGGTCATCCATGAAGCAATGGTCTTGGTGAAGATGTTTTTCGATGGCTGCTTGAAGTTCCGAATAATTGCTTACCACCACAGTTCCTCCAAGGGATGTGAATTTTTTAATGTGGGTGTAATCCAACAAACGACGTGCAGCATTCCAATAAGGAATCACCGCAGATCCATCAAACATTGGGGCAATGTTGTGTTTGCCTGACATGAGTGCGTCAATTGAAAGTGTGGAACATGAATTTATGCAAACCAAGCAATGTTTGAGTGCGGCCGAAAGGAGTTGCATGTCATTCAATTCCATGCTCCAGGGAATGCGGCTTTTAGCCAAAACTGGAACCATGAGGTGTATCCGCTTGCTCTGCAATTTTTCCAACCTTGGCAACCAACGATGATCCGCAAACCCACCTTGCACGTTTTGTGGATGAGGCCTGATCAACAGTTGAAGTTGGGGTCCAAACCGATCGGCTTCAATTTGTTCGGCAAGCCATTCAACGATATCAATTTCATGGGGAACAAATCGCGGGCTGCTCATGCCAAACAAAATAAAACTTTTCGTTCCGTCTATTCCAATGGAATGCAACCGATGCAATGAATGCACATCGGTTTTCATTTCTTCGTGTAAATCAAAATGTGGAACACCGGTCACGAAAATTCGATCATTCGATACTGTATAATACGTGCGTAGCTCGCTTTGCATGACAGGACCCCAAGCAAGGTACCAATCAGCTGTTGAGTAAAAATGACCCTTGCACGTTATGTTGTCCCAGCTCAATAAATGAATGCAGGTGGAGATCTTTAATTTTTTAGCTTGATGCAACAATATGCCTTCGTGAACATTGACAGGATAAGTAGAAACCAATAAATCGATGTTTTGGGCTGCTAATATTTTTTTTGCTGGTCGGTCATTCAATAATATTTGTTCCATCCAGCGGAAACCTTTGCGCAAACCCGTAGATTTCTTAAAGATCCTCTGAAAAAACCACAACATGCGAGGAACTACTTTCAAGATTTTGTACCGGGGTTGTAGACGATTGATTTCAAAATGGTGCTTTTCGTACAAAGCTGGATTCATTGAAAGATCTTCCAGAAAATAACTGCGGTACAAGCCGTAATGTGATTTCCAGATCCATCTTCGGGATTGAAATTCCAGCAACGAGATTCCATGTTGCGAGCAATAATTTTGCAAGACCGGATCTTCTGTATGCGAAGCGATCAGGCTCACCCTAAATCCACTACCTCTCAATCGGCCCAACAGATTGGTTTGAACCAACATGCGAGCGGCAAATCCGTGGGAAACGATGTATGCAATATGTCCAGCTGAAGGGTGCATGAGCGGTGGCGAAATTACAAATTGCTACGGCATGGAGGTTGGATCCTGAGTAAGCATAGACGTCCAATGTCGCTGTCAGGCTGATTTAAGAAATTTTTAAATGACTTCTTCTCCATTGATTATCAAAGAAAAAGGTGATTGTTTGCAGGGCTTAGTCCGCATGCTGCTACAATTAGCATCTTTGGCTATTATTTTTGTTATTCAATTTCTTGTATGGACGTTCGAATTGAAAATTTGTGTAAAAATTATGGACCGCAGCGGGCAGTAGACCACATTTCTTTTGAAATACGCTCGGGTGAAATTGTTGGATTTCTGGGGCCCAATGGTGCCGGCAAAACCACGACCATGAAAATGCTTACCCAATACTTGACTCCGGATGCAGGCACCATCTGGTATGGCCAATCCAGTTTGGTAGATACCGATATTCGAAGACAAATTGGTTACCTACCCGAGCACAATCCATTGTATGACGATATGCCGGTCATGGATTATCTTGCTTTCATGGCATCTTTGCAAGGAATGGATGTTTCCTCTATCCCTGGCAGGGTCAAAGAAATGATCAAAACTTGTGGACTCGATGTGGAGAAGCATAAGAAAATTGGTGAATTATCAAAAGGATACCGCCAGCGGGTAGGTCTTGCTCAGGCCATCATTCACAATCCTAAAATTTTGATCTTGGATGAGCCAACAACGGGTTTGGATCCAAATCAAATTGTGGAGATTCGTGAACTCATCATCAAATTGGGAAAAGAAAAAACGGTGATATTGAGTACCCACATCCTACCTGAAGTGGAAGCCACCTGTGACCGCATTTTGATCATCAATAAAGGAAAAATTGTAGCGGATGGAAGTGTCCATGAATTAAGGGCTCGCTCCGAGGGAAAGCAACTATTGCAATTGCGCATTGAAGGGGACGCGCCTGAAAAAATTCATTCGGTATTGTCATCCATACCTACGATCGATGCCATCAAATGGCTGGATCCGGCGAAAGGGGTGCTCGAAATTCAAAGTAAAACGGGCGAGTTTTCCAATCGAAGTATCTTTCATGCATGCGTAGCGAATCATCTCGAGCTTTTGGAAATCATTCCATTCGAAACCAAACTGGAAGATATATTCAGAGATCTTACCTTAAATTAACTTAGAAAATTTAATATTTATGATATCCTCAATTTGGGCCATTGCCAAAAAGGAACTTCATTCATTCTTTGATTCGCTCACGGCTTATATCCTCATCATTGCGTTCTTGGGATTCAGTGGTTTTTTTACATGGATTTCCGGATCGGATATTTTCATCCGAAAGGAAGCTGATTTAGCGGTTTTTTTCGGTGTGTCCAAATGGACTTTGTTCTTTTTTATTCCGGCCATTACCATGAAAATGCTGGCCGAAGAACACAAATCTGGTACCATCGAATTGTTATTGACTAAAGCCATCACGGCCCGGCAAATTGTTTTGGGAAAGTTCTTGGCATGTTGGATTTTAATTCTGATCACATTGGCTTTTACCCTTAGTTACTACGTGACGGTCAGTCAAATCGGAAATATTGACCACGGCGCAACCGTCTGCGGTTACATGGGATTATTATTCTTGAGCGCCGGATACATTTCAATAGGACTCTTTGCCAGCAGCATTACAAACAATCAAATCATTGCGTTCTTAATGGCATTGCTCATCGGAATATTTTTTCATTTTATTTTTGATATGTTGGCGTACGGGGCATCTGGATGGATTGCCCAATTGTTGAACAGTCTAAGTGCAAGCACCCATTTTGATTCCATGTCCAGAGGTGTTTTGGATACCAAAGACCTGATTTTCTTCTTCAGTTTGTCTTTCACCGGATTGATGCTGGCAGAAGTATTTGTAACCAAACGATTAAAGTAAAAACCTATGAAACATACAAAATTCAATAAAGGCTTGCTGTTGTTATTGATGTTTGTAGGCATCAATTACTTGGGCCGTTATGTATTTCTTCGCTTGGACTTCACCGAAAACAAGGCATTTACTTTGTCCAAAGCCACAAAAGATGTGTTGAGCGCATTGGACGGTAAGGTGGAGGTGGTTGCTTATTATTCGAAGGATTTACCTGTTGATATCGCCAAGTCACGCGAAGAACTTGACCACTTGTTAAATGAATATGCAAATTTGTCCAAAGGTAATTTGACTTATCAATTTGTGGATCCAAACGAAAGCCCGAGTTTGGAAGAAGAAGCATCCAAAGCAGGCATTCGACCTGTCATGATTAATGTTCGTGAGAAAGATCAAGCCAAACAACAAAAAGCTTATCTGGGTGCAATCATCAAGGTAGACCAAAAAAACGAAGTGATCCCGGTCATTCAACCAGGCATCGCTATGGAGTATGCCTTCACAACAGGGATTAAAAAAATTGCAGGAAAAAATAAAGCTAAATTGGGTTTTGTCCAGGGACATGGGGAAGCAACTTTGCAAGATATGGCGCAAGCATACCAATCATTGAGTGTCTTGTACGATTTAGGGTCTACCTACATACAATACGACACCATTGATCTGTCCTCCTACAAAACCCTGGTGATGGTTAAACCCGGTGACAGCATTCCGCCAGATCATTTTGCAAAGCTGGATCAATACATTTCACAAGGTGGTAATTTGGTGATTGCATTCAATCAAGTGGATGCAAACATGCAATATGGAATGGCGAATGCAATGAATACTGGAATCAAAGCATGGCTTTCAAGCAAAGGACTTGAAGTGGAAAATGCGCTCGTTCGCGATGCGCGTTGCGGGCAAGTGAACGTGACTCATCAACAAGGATTTTTTTCGTTTTCTACCCCTGTTCGATTTCCTTACTTACCATTGATACAGTCATTCCCAGACCATCCGGTAACCAAAGGATTAGAGCAGGTGATTCTTGAATTTGCAAGCCCCGTGGAGTTCACAGGGAACCCCGACTATGATTTTATTCCGGTACTTCAGACGTCCGAGCATGCTTCACGTGAACCTGTACCCATGCAGTTTGATGTGCAACGCAATTGGACCGATGCAGATTTTCCAGAAAGGAATATTGTTTTGGGGGGTATTCTGAAACCCCGATCTGATCAGGCAGGAAGCATCATTGTCTATTCAGATGGTGACTTTGCGATCAATGGTAGAGAACAAAGAAGGCAAAACGAAGACAACATCAGTTTGTTGGTCAATAGCATAGATTATTTAAGCGATGATACCGGACTGATTGACTTGCGAACAAAATCAGTGGATACCAGGCCGATCCAAGAACTTTCAGATTCAAAACGGAGTACTTTAAAATACCTCAATTTTTTACTTCCCATTGGTTTGGTGGTTGTGTATGGTTTGTACCGGTCAAACAGAAATAGACAAATCCGTATGCGCCGGATGGAAGAGCGTTATAGTTAATCACCCATGCTGACCAACAAAGAAATTGCTAATCTTTTTCATGAACTGGCTTCATTGATGGAGCTTCACGATGAAAATCCTTTCAAACTTAGATCATACGAAAATGCTTATTTGGCATTGAGGAAAATGGACATTCCACTGATGGAAATGGAACCACAGGAATGGAAACAACTCAAGGGAATAGGAACGGCCATTGCAGAAAAACTTGCTGAAATTAAAAATTCAGGGACCTTTCAAACATTGGAACAATTCAGGGAAAAAACCCCACCAGGAGTTCAAACCATGCTTCGAATCAAAGGACTTGGACCTAAAAAAGTCAAAAGCATTTGGAAAGAACTGAACATCGAAAGCCCGGGAGAACTTGCTTATGCTTGCGGAGAAAATAGACTCATAGAGTTGAAAGGATTTGGCGCAAAAATTCAAGAGGATGTATTGAAGAGTATTGCTTTTTTCGATAGCAACCAGAAGTACTTTTTGTTCAGCACCCTTGAGCGTGAAGCATTGCACTATGTAAGCTTGTTGCGCAATTTGAATCCACATGCCCGCATCGAATTCACAGGAGCATTGCGCAGGGCACTTCCCGTACTGGAAGGCATAGACCTCCTCGTTGACCAGATGGATATTCTCCAACCAGAGGAATATCAACAACGAGATGGAGAAGGAATTTGGAACGAAAGTTACCCGGTAAACATATATGTGTGTGATCCCGACAACTGGAACTTCGAAATGCTGCTGCGGACAAGTGGAAGCGAATCTTTTCAAACCCAATTCCTTACAAACCTTCAATATCAACATGCAACGGATGAGATGGATATTTTTGTAAAAAACGGACTTCCTTTCATTCCTGCTGAATGCCGTGACATGGATACTTTTCCTGACTTTGATGAGAATCAATTGTTGAAGCAGGAAGACATTTGCGGTGTGGTGCATGCACACAGCACGTACAGCGATGGTATGTATTCATTGGAAGACATGGCAAAAGAGTGCATGCGTTTGGGTTATCAATACCTGGTCATTTCAGATCATTCGCGTTCGGCATTTTACGCAAATGGTTTGAGTATCGAACGTGTGGAACAGCAATGGCGTGCAATCGACGACTGGAACAATAAAAGTGACCAGTTTAAAATTTTTAAAGCCATTGAATCTGATATTTTGAACGATGGCTCATTGGATTATCCCGACGATATGCTCCAAGGTTTTGACGTGGTGATTGCTTCGGTGCACAGCAATTTAAAAATGGACGAGACCAAGGCCATGCATCGATTGTTGCGTGCAATTGAAAACCCCTATACGCGTATCCTCGGACATCCGACCGGCAGATTGCTATTGTCCAGACCCGGTTATCCGATCAATCACCATAAGATCATCGATGCGTGTGCAGCGCACCAGGTAGCCATCGAGCTTAACGCTAACCCGTTGCGATTGGATTTGGATTGGAAATGGATTCAATATGCCATGGAAAAAGGAGTATTGGTCTCTGTCAATCCGGATGCACACAACTTAAAAGGCATACAAGACATCCGATATGGCGTATTGGCTGCGAGAAAAGGTGGCCTGTTAAAAAATTATTGTTTGAATTCAAAGAATATTTCAGAATTTAAAACTTGGATTTCTTCAAAAAGCAACTTTTAATAATCGTTAACATTACGTTTGAAATAGAATAAATGGGGTGGTCGGCCAAAGAAGTAATTTTACATTCTAATTGATGAACAACATTAAAATCATTTATTTATCATGAAAAAATTACAACTTTTCACTTATGTAATGTTCGCAGGTCTTGTAGCCTTGACCTCATGCAAGTCAGACAAAGCTGCTGAGTCCACTGAGGCTCCTGCTACGGATGCTTCCATTACAGAACCTGCTGGAACTGCTGCAGCTCCTGCAGACGCAGCACCAACCGGGCCTACCACAACTGTAGAATTTGCAGAAATGGTGCACGATTGGGGAGAAATCAAAGAAGGAGAACACATGAAGTATTCTTTCAAATTCAAGAATACTGGTTCTGAGCCTTTGATCATCTCTGACGCAAAAGGTAGCTGTGGATGTACAGTTCCTGATTGGCCAAGAGAGCCAATTGCTCCAGGTGCTTCCGGAGAAATTAAAGTGGAGTTTGACTCCAAAGGAAAAGGAAGCGACGATGGTTCCAAACAAACTAAAAAAGTTACCGTCACTGCAAACACCAATCCGCCACAATCTTATTTGACGATTACTGGAGTGGTGAGAAAAGATCCAAATGCAAAACCAGCAGCCGGAACTCCTTCACACTAATCACATACGGATTTAAGACATACCATGGCCCATGCTGAACTTCAGCATGGGCTTTTTGTTTACTGATTGCCTATGCAAACCATTCAATCATATTTTTCACTGGTTAAATTTAGCCACACCATTTTTGCACTCCCTTTTGCTGCCATTGGCTTCGTCATCGGTTTGCATGCATTGCCTTCAGAACATTTTGATGCAATGCTGATCATTTGGGTAATGCTGTGCATGGTGACCGCTCGAAATGCCGCAATGGCATTCAACCGTTGGGCCGATAAAGACATTGATGCATTGAACCCAAGGACCAAACTCCGGGAAATTCCGGCAGGTGTGATCCATGCCAGGCATGCATTGATTTTTGTCGCAACCAATGCAGTACTGTTTGTGCTTAGCGCTTCCCAAATCAATCCGTTGTGCTTTGCACTCTCGCCCCTTGCACTGGCCATCGTCTTAGGTTATTCTTATACCAAAAGATTTTCTTGGTTATGTCATCTTATTTTAGGATTGGGACTTTCATTGGCACCACTGGGTGCTTATTTGGCTGTTAAAGGGAGTTTCGATGGCTTGCCCCTTTTGTATTCAGTCGCTGTGTTGACTTGGGTAGCTGGTTTTGATATCATTTATGCTTTGCAGGATATTCAATTTGACCAGGACCAGCAATTGCATTCAATACCTGCTCGTTTTGGTTTGAAAGGGGCCAACTTGATTTCTCTTGCCCTGCACGTTATATGCGCGGTGTGCATTCTTTATGCCACTTATTTGCTGCATGTGCGTTATGGATTGAGTGGGGGAATTTACATTGGTTGTTTGCTCTTCGTGGTGATGTTGATCATGCAGCAAATCATCGTTTTCAAAGGCGATCTGTCTAAAATTAATTTGGCATTTTTTACTGCCAATGGAATTGCCAGTCTTGCATTGGCCATCGGAACCGTCATTGATTTTTATTTTTAACTTACTCCTTTTCGTTAAAAAATTCCAGTCCAAACAATATTATCAACGGAGTTGTTGTGATGCACTCATTAAATTCTATCACTTCATCTGCATAACAAACCTCGAAGCGATGGTTTGCTAAAAAACTCCAAAGATGCGCCTGCATGGCTCTCCAATCAGCATGTTGGATCATTTGTTCTTTAGAAATTCAATAAACTTTTCAATAGCTCGGGTGCGATGACTAAAAGCTTGTTTTTCGTTGGGTAATAACTCGGCAAAGGTTTGCTCAAAACCTTCTGGAATGAAAATTGGATCATAGCCAAAACCATTTTGGCCTCTCGGTTCCAATGCAATACTTCCTTCCACCAATCCCTCAAATAAATGAGGGGTGCCATCGGGAGCAATGTAAGCGATCACTGTGCGAAATCTTGCACAGCGATTTTCTTTGTCTTTCAATTGCTCCAATAATTTTTTCATGTTCTCTGTTGAATCCTTCTTTGGTCCTGCATACCGGGCACTGCGTACACCAGGTTCCATCTGCAAGGCATAAACTTCCAATCCACTGTCATCTGATATGCATGGCAAATTCACCATTGCATGCAGTTGCCGGGCTTTGAGCAAGGCATTTTCTTCTAAGGTTTCGCCGGTTTCTTCGAAGGATACACCCAATTGCAAATCATGTAGGTCAGAAATGGTCCAGTGACTGGGCAGTACAGCCTGAATTTCAATTTTTTTTGAGGGATTTTCGCTGGCAAACAATAGATGCATCACACGGTTGGTTGAAATCAAATGGATGGTGGGTCTTTTAAGTACATGTTTTTCAAAGCAGCCCACAATGCTTTCTTCTCCGCATCTATAGAATAACTTGCTAATGATTTTGCAAACAACAACTTCAACGATTTCAATTCGATCAAATGGTGCATCAACTTTTCCCCCTGGAATTGAATTTGATCATCCTGCATACCAAAAAAAATAAGCTGCACAATTTGACCGGACTCAATATTGGACAATGCAATGCATTGATCTTTTAAAACGGGAACTATGAGTGCATTTTCTCCATCTTTGAGATGAACAGATGCCATGATTTTCTCCAAAAAGGATAAAGTGGTGGTTTGTTCAAATTCATCCGCATTCAAAAACAAATAATTGCTGATGCCTGGTTGAAAAAAGTTCAGTAACTGATTTGAATCAGGAATTTGATATTGGAGGGAAGTATTTTTTAAATATTTCAAACCGCAAGCTTGTAAGAAATGTTATTACTAAATAGAGCCTAAAATTAGGCATTCAAGCGATATTTCATTAACTTTGTACAAAACAGTAATTATGGCTTATCACATCAGCATCGAGAGAACGAAAAATTCAAAAATTTCGTCAGTAGACTTCAACAACATTCCGTTTGGAAAAGTCTTCGCAGACCATATGTTTATCGCTGATTTTGATGGCCGACAATGGAAAAATTTTGAAATAAAGCCATTGGAAAGAATTCCACTGCATCCGGCCACCATGGCTTGGCACTATGGACAAGCCATCTTTGAAGGGATGAAAGCATCAATATCTTCTGAAGGAATGCCACTTTTATTCAGACCAGAAGATCATGCCAATCGCCTGAATGTTTCGGCTTCGAGAATGTGTATGCCCGAATTTCCCACCGATTTGTTTGTTGAAGCGCTAAGCAAATTGGTCTGGTTGGACAGAAACTGGATACCCAAGAACGAAGAAAGCGCGCTGTACATCAGACCGGTCATGATGGCTACCGACGAATTTGTTGGAGTCAGATCATCCGACACCTTTAAACTCATGATCATGAACCTTCCATCAGGCCCGTATTACGCTAAGCCTGTCTCGCTGCTCGTCGAAGAAAAATACGTCCGGGCTGTTGACGGTGGGGTAGGTGAAGCCAAAGCCGCTGGCAACTATGGCGCTTCCCTGTACCCAACCCAATTGGCTAAGCAAAAAGGATATGATCAGGTGATCTGGATGGATGCCCATGAATTCAAATACGTACAAGAGGTTGGAACCATGAATATTTTCTTTGTTCTAAAAGATAAAGTCCTTACACCCAACTTGAGCGGTACCATTTTAAGAGGCATCACGCGGGACAGCCTCATTACCTTGCTTCGTGAAAAAGGCTACCAAGTAGAAGAGAGACCTGTGACCATGGAAGAAATTGCCGCAGCATACGATGCTGGCGAGTTGCTCGAAGCCTTTGGAGCAGGTACGGCAGCAGTGGTTGCTCACGTTGACCGGATCGGATACAAAGGAAGAGACCTGATCATGAATCCAGATCATTGGACCTTGTCCAAATCTTTGAAAGCTGAAATCAACGGCATCCGGTCTGGAAGAATTACCGATCGACACGGTTGGATTCATCCCGTTATGCTCGAAGAGGCCGTAATGGTTTAAAAGTTTCAACCATCCATTCGCTGCCAAATTTCTTGCCCTTGCAAGGAAACTCATAATGCCTGTATAAAGGCTATTGTGCCATTAAGTTTATATTTTGAAATAGACCCAATCAATAATGGGAACCCTTTTCATGATATGCATCGCTTTTTAAAATGATCGCATGCATGCTGAATATGTTGCATATCAAGTTGCAATGAGTTAGGCTGGAACGTTAGCAATCAATCTGTTCGGATGAATGCCAAATTCAATTCCTAAATAGGCAATTCTACAAAATAATACAGATCCGACGCTCAGTTCTAAATTTTGATGAGCATGATGCGCTGCTGAGTAAACCCGTCGTGTGCCGTTAAATAATATGCTCCGGTTTGCCATTTTCGAGCAAACCACTTCAGGTATCCAAAACCCTGGTTTGTTTGTATGGTGCCGGCATCCATGATTTTACCATAAGGATCGACCAATTGGTAATGAATGGACGATCGGGTAGCATTGGAAAAATCTACTTGTAAAATGTCGTTAAATGGATTGGGTCTCGCTTGAAGACTAAAGCCCTCTTGTGAATGTTCTTCTTCCGTTACCACCGTGGTTTGTACTTTTTCTGCCGAAAACAAAATTTCGGAAAGTCCTGCACAATTTCCGCTATTGGGTGATACATCAGTGATCAAAACATAGCGTGCTTTCGGGATGGTCACAGAAGTCCACGGCATGCCTTCATATCGGTTATTGCCGCTTGCTCTTTCCAAAGTAAAGATGCCTGCATGATTCCACACCAAACTATCAGTCGAATAATCGATTGCAATTTCTTCCATGCCCCAACTCAACCGTTCGGGATCATTCAAATTCCAAATTTTGAATTGATCGATTTGGTATTCGCGATTCAAATTAAATAAAATCCAATGACTGGCACTATGTGCAGGATTTGGATTTTCCTTGAGCGTGCAGCTGATCCACGAATCGAACCAATTGGTGCTATGACTTTCAGGGAAACATTGTGCATGGAGATTCCACGGTAACAATGCAATAAGAAAGTAAAATGTGGCGCGTTTCATTTTTGTTTTCATTAAAAGTTAAGAAATCCCAATGGTTTTTTTCCAGATTGTGTATCGTAAAAATTGCCGATGTTGGGAAGAACATATGGTAGATCGCTGGGAGTAACTCCCATCCACAAAGCCAGTTCCGCAAAGTATTGATCTACCGAGGTGGTTGGGATGATGACTCCATCGTAAACATTCAATGGAGATTTTGGTCCAAGCAGTGGGTATTGTCCAAACATTTTTTTGGCCACCACATTTCCGCCCATGACCATTACGTTCCCGCCCCACGCATGGTCAGATCCATTTCCATTGGACGTAAGCGACCTTCCAAATTCTGACATCGTAAAAGTGGTCACCTGCGAAAACAACTGAAGTTCTTCCAATGCCTGATGAAATTCGGAAAGTGCATTGTCAACAATTTGCAACATTTGCCCTTGATTTTGAATCACCTCATCATGATGATCCCATCCAGGATAATCGATGAAAAATATCTGGCGCTTGACTCCAAGCTGTTCGTGAGCAGAGATGGTTTGTGCGACCATCTTGAATGAATTGCTGATGTAATTGTCTGTAAATTGCGTTTGCAGCGTTGGTGCTTTTTCCAAAGCATCGGAAAACAACCGGTGCCCATCTCGGGAATTTTTGATGACATCGATGTAGGTTTTCTGAAATGCATCTTGGTAGGAGTGATCAATGAGGCTGTCCAAAGCCTTGCCACGAATGATGTTGAATTGATCATACATGTTGTCTGAACCATATCCTTCAATACCGATACTCCCTTGGTAAGGATCAATCGCGAATTCAATCGTTTCATTTCCGATTTGGTATAGATTGGTGCCTGCAAGGGATAAGTTCATGGAAATTTTATCCGAAGGATTTAGATCACGAATTAAATCAGCCAATCTTCCTCCCCAACCAACTGTGGCGCGTTCATCCGCGATGGAGGTTTGCCATTGTTGCGATTGGTCAGAATGCGAAAGCAGACCCAAGGGCAGTCTTACGCTTCCGTCATAGAAAGCATTTTGATTGACCGGCTCCAAGAGCGTACCGACATTGCTAACAAATGTTAGTTTTCCGTCATTGTATAATTTTTGCACTTCAACCAAAGAAGGATGAACGCCAAATGTCCTGCCAGGAGTGTTCCCAACCTGGAGAGCCAATAGTTCATTTTTTGCAATAGCCAGATTGGCTCTGGATGCCTGGTAGTCATTGTACTCTTTGGTCCCCATGGGAACCAGCATGTTGAACGCATCGTTTCCACCCGAAAAATTGAGGCAAACCAATGCTTTGTATTCAGGATCCAACATGCTGTTGGAAAGCGCCAGGGCATTGATTCCTTTCAAGTGCAGCAAAGCGTTTATCAAAGAGGTGGAACCAATGGCTGCACAACTGGCCTGACCTATAAATTGTCTGCGGGAAAACTTCTTCATGCAGGTATTATTTTAAAATTGCGTAATCGGGTGAAATCATGATCAGGTACATGGCCATGCGCACGCGCTCTTCTCGATAACCTCCGTATTTAAATGGCAATATCGCCTCGGTGATGATCTTTCTCGTCCGGTCGCTCAAATTTCCATGGGTCAACAATACATCCAGCCGGTTCAATAAAACTTCTGGGTCTTGTGCCAACTCTTCCAACTCATTGGTGTTGATGACAGCATACGGGTCATCGGTTTCCCAACTCGTCATGACGTAATCGTGAATGGCCCAATTATTGACTTGATTGATGTAACCAATGCTGGTTCTCGAGTTGTGAATTTGAAATTCGGGACCCGCCAAGCCTTGTTGATCCAACGCGCCTTTCGGACGATAGAAAGGAGAGAAGAAATTGAAAACCGTGGGTGAAGCCAAGGGTATCTGCCCAGTTCCGAGCCAGTGGTAATAGCCGTTGTTCCAAAATCTTCCATAAAACTGCTCCACGTTCATGGCCTTGGTGAAATGGGTATAGCGAAGCAATGGTTCTCTGAGTTGCCCGCTGGATTCATGTTGCAACCAATCGCAGGTGCGTGCTTCAGGATCCAATAAGATCGCTTTCACAACAGCCGCCAAATTTCCCCTCACTCCTCGGTCATCTGCATTGAATACACGAGCTACGCGTTCAACATATTGCGGACTGGGATTCGATTTGATGAGGCGCTGAATCAATTGTTTGCAAATGAATGGACCGGTATTGGGATGTTGAAACAACACCTCAATGGCCGTCTGGATATCTAGCATACCCGATTGCCCTGCTGGAACCACCACACCACCCACCAGGTATTTTTCTCCTTCTTCGTGGTGTCTGGGATACATGCGCATGGGAACTGTCATATCGGCCAGGTAAATCCCCATGCCGAATACTGCCGTGTCCAGATACATGTTGGGTACCACCTTGGCAATTCCCAAGCCTGTGAATACCTTGGCCATCTCCTGAATTTCCTTTTGGGAGTATGTGGGAATGGTGTTCCCCGCAGAATCCAATTTAGGCGTTCCATCGAGATTCAACTCCAGCAATCCAATGGAAAATAACTGCATGATTTCCCGTGCATAATTTTCGTCAGGACGTATGTTTTGAGCCGTATCGGTTTTTGGATTGTTCAAATGGCTTAGGTAAAAACCCATGGTGGGATGCAGACTTACATCCGTTAGTAAATCACGGTAATTTCCCAAAGCGTGTTTTTTGAGGATGTCATAATAAGAGGCAATACCTTCTCCGTATCCTTGAAGATCCGATTCAATCGAAATGACAAATATTTCACTGAGGGCCAATGCAATGCGCTGGCGAAGTCGATCCTTTTGAAGCATGTGCTGGGACCACCAAGCGTATTGAAAGTGCAACCAATTGGCATAACTTGGGGCATCAGCTGAATCGCCACCGGTTAGGTAATGCCAGTCAATGACCTCCTTCATAATTTCCCGCGTATCCTGTAGCATACTTTCGGAGGGCGTTTGAACTTGCGCATCGATCCAAGACTCAAAATCTCGGCCGGCCAAGCTGCGAATTTCCTCCAAACTGGATCCTAAACTAGCCTGATATAAAAATCGGCTGGCATCGTAATATGGACCCACCAAGCCATCTCCATTGAAAATGGATTTTCCCTTGCAACTGTCCTTGCGATTGTTGGGTTTCCACTGATCACTGGTATACACCCGGTAATTTTGTTGTGATGGATTTCCGCCCAGAATAAGTTTTTGACTTGAAAGTTTTAAAGTTCCCAACAGGCAAATCAGCACAATGGGGTAGAGTTTTAGATGCTTTAACATAGGCCGCACTTTGAAAGAATGCTTAAAGGTAATTGGAATTGAAAGGAATTGGGCGGTTTGCTTTCCGGATTCATGAAAAATCAGGGTATTACCGGATGTTTTTGAGATTTTTCTCAGGGTTTTCCCTGAGGAAATTACCGGCCATTTTGTTTGCATTCAGGGTAGTTTGGTATGAACCCACGCTGTAGAAAACGTGCAAAAAATTTGTAATTTGTCCAAACGTTCATAACTTTGGTGAAACACTAAAATTTTAAGTCATGAGAAACCTAATCCTGCTATGCTTTAGCCTGTGCATCACAAACATGGATGCCCAAAAATTTCAAAAATTAAACGGCCCTTTTGGAGGAGGCTCCAAAGTTTGGGAAAGCAAAGGAGGCACCTTGTATCAATTCCCCGAAGCAACTGGATATTTGTACCGTTCCATCGACCTGGGTCAAAGTTGGAGATCATTTCCACTGCCGACCCGCGCAGAATATTACAAAATGAGCATTGGGAAAAACGGCACCTTGTACTATTTAAATTATGCACAAGTTTTCCAATCGGTCAACCAAGGACTTTCGTGGACTGAAATTCCATTGCCCTCCGGAACGACCCCGAATGCGGTTACTGCGACCCTGGATGGAACCTTACTGCTGAATGCAGATGGCGCCAATTATTTTTCCAACAACCAGGGAGTGAATTGGTCGCTCACCACGTTCAATGGCCACGTACATTCGTTCCATGCATCCATTTTGCCGCAGCGGGTTTATGCCATCAGCGACGAACAATTGTTCGTATCTGCCGACAATGGAAATCAATGGTCTTCTTTTTACAAAGATGACTTTTACCCAGTCGATGCAGATTTTTCTGAAACCAATGACGGACAACTATTGGTGGCTGCGAGAAATTTTATTTGGAGGTTGGACAGCACGGCCAATTTGAAATTAAAAACGACGGTATTCCATAATACATCGGAAGATGTCAGCATGGCCTTGTCAAGCGCCGGCCGATTGTTTGCACATGAAAATGGTATCACCTACTGGAGCGATGACTTGGGTATCCATTGGAAGGAATTGTCACAGCTGAGTGCTTCGTTGTTTGCACCTTCTTTGAGCGCTTTGAGCGCAACGGCGCAAGGAGTTATTTTTGGGGTAGGGATATCCGGAAAAGGAAGTTTATACCGCAGTACAGACCATGGTAAAAATTGGAATTTTAGTGCAACCGGAATTCCTGAAGCCCGCATCACTCAAGTGATTTTTAATAACAACTTACAGTTGGCTGCATTGACCATCGATGGATTATTTTATTCAGACAATGGAGGAAAAAACTGGACCATGATTGGAAATCGCCTGGAAAGCGCTTCCAAACAGAATGAAAAAAAATGTGCATTCTTTGGCAAGAAACTGTACAGTGTTGATAAAGGAATATTGGATGTATTTGAGAATCCATTGGCGGCACCGATTCGAAAAATGCCATCCTTTATGAAAAATACTGGCGGCTGGAGCCTTTTTATTGACCCATCATCGGGCAACATCTTTGTGTACAACAATGTGAGTCTTTACCGATCACAGGACGGAGGCAATCAATGGGCTTCTGCAGCTTTTACCAAGTTGAATCAATTATTTGGCTTTTCAAATGGAAACATGTTGGCCATCCTCGATCAATCGGTTTTACTATCTGAAGACCAGGGACAAAGTTGGAATCCGGTTTTGCAATGGGCCAATCCTGGCACCTCAGAAGCATCCATCGCTGGCGACGGCAACCATGCTGCTTTGATGTTGGTGAAACAAGGAAAAGACATGGTTCTTTACAAAACTGAAGATGACGGAAAAAGCTGGATCACCCAATCCATCGACAACTCCAGAGGAAATGTGCTCGATGCCGAATATCAGATTGGCGTGAACAACGTAGGCAATTTATTTGCCGTAGACATATTGCATGATTACGTCTTGAAGTCATCGCCCGATCGCACATCATTGGAGCCATTTGGCGATCATTCTCCTTACTTTGGAAACCTGTACGCTTCACCCGATCAATACCTTTACATAACTGGTGTGGGCTTGTATAAAACCATATTGCCCATTAGCAGTGAAGTCACGTTGAATGGTGTTTGTTTTGAAGATCGCAATCAAAATTGTGTACAAGATTCAGGTGAGCCGGCAATTCCCTCTGCAAAAATTCTATGGAAGTCAGGAGCATTGGAATTTGTAGCCTACGCTGATCGTTTTGGACGCTTCAGGGTTCCTGTAGATCCAGCAAAGCTGTATTCTATGGAAATGGTATTCAGCAACCACTATTGGCAACCGTGCATCTTGACGATCAATCCCAAAACGGTGGACTTTACGAAACCGATTTATATAGGTGCACAAAAACGATTGAGTTGCCCTTATTTGGAAGTCGATATACAAACCAACCGGTTGCGGCCCTGTATGGAATCGACATTGCAGATACACTATCAAAATGATGGAACCTCCGATGCCCACCCAGTGATCGTTGAATTGACGCTTGATGATTCGTTGGATTATCAGAGAAGCTCCATTCCTTTGGTAGGAAGGCAGGGAAATTTATTTCGCTTTCAAATTGATACCGTCAAGCAACTGGAATCAGGAAATTTTCAAGTTCAAGTGAACACGCGTTGCGCTGCTCAATTGGGGCAATTGGTTTGCGCAGAAGCACACATTTATCCAGACAGCTTATGTGTGGATTCCACTTTTGCACAAGTAGTCACCGATGCGATTTGTTTGGGCGATTCCGTCCAACTAATCATACGAAACATTGGCAATGCCGCCATGCAAAATACACGCCATTGGACCGCATTGGATGTTGGTAGCCAATTTGCCAAACCCGTTGCGATTGCTTCCGGCCAATTTATTCTCAACGCAGGACAAGAATTCAGAACAAACATTGCGTCCACACAAAGGATTTTATTCAAAGCAGAGCAAGACCCATCTTATCCACTTGGATTGTTTTCGCAAACAGAAATCATATCCTGTAGAAGCATTCCGGATCCAGCATGGCCTCCTCTCAAAATCACTCGATACGACGAAGCAGAACCCTTTGTTGCTAAATTCTGTTTGCAGGTTCGCAACAGCTTTGACCCAAATGATTTGACGGGTTTTCCAATAGGTTTGACAGATCGAAAATACATCGATGAGGAGCAGGAAATGGAGTACCTCATTCGTTTTCAAAATACCGGAAATGATACGGCCTTTACCGTACGCATCGAAAACCCTTTGGCTACCGATCTTCTGGATTTGAAGACTTTTATTCCAGGTGCTTCATCACACCCTTACAGTGTTGTGGTCACACCAGATCACCGTTTGATATTTACATTCTCCAACATTTATTTGCCGGATTCTTTTACCAACGAGACCGCTTCCCATGGATTTGTTCAGTACAAAATTCAACCAAAGCAAGGCATTCAAAGAGGTCATAAAATTCTCAATCAAGCAGAAATATTTTTTGATTTGAATGAAGGAGTCACCACCAATGAAGAATTTCATACCGTTGGCATTCCCTATGTGGTATCCAACCAAAGTAAGGATGACAAACCTTCGATTGGCTTGTTCATTTTGCCGAATCCCGCACGCGAACATTTCGAATGGATCGCTTCAGAACACCTAATGGCAGCTGCCCAAAGGTTATACATTGAAAATGCATGGGGGCAAGTGATGTGGGTGCAAGACATTCACCAAGGCTTTCAAAACACGGTATCCATAAGTGGACTGTCGGCCGGGTGCTACGTAGTGCGGATTGTCAACGGACAGGGCCAAACCATCGCAGCTAATTTATTGGAAGTAATGCATTGATGAATCTTCAATAATTTTTTCGATAACTTCTGATGGCCCATGCAATCAAAAAAATGGCCATGACGGCAACAGATAATAAGGATGGCAAAATATCGCTGAAGCTGCTTCCTTTCATGATGATCATGCGCATGATTTTTACAAAATAGGCAACTGGATTGATGTAGTTGAATTGTTGTGCCCATGAAGGCATACTCTCAATGGGCGTATACAACCCGCTCAGCAAAATGCAAACCATCATGAAAAAGAATGCGATCAACATGGTCTGCTGCTGGGTTTCTGTAAATGTGGATACCAATAATCCTGCTCCGAGTATGGCCATGAGGTAAACCGACGAAAATAAATAGATGAGGCCAATGGTGCCACTCGGTACGATTCCATAGATGACAAATGCAATCAGCAATCCGATGCTCAACACGATTTGACTGAAGATCCAAAAAGGGACGAGTTTTCCAAGTATGAACTGGTATTTTTTGATGGGACTCACATTGATTTGCTCAATGGTTCCCATTTCTTTTTCCTTGACCAAGTTGAGCGCCGAAAGAATAAATCCAACCATGGTCACCAAAATCACCAGGATACCCGGTACCATGAAATGCTGGTAATTCATTTCGGGATTAAACCAGTAGGAGTATTCAACTTTCAATAAAGGTACCGGTTTGAATCGTGGAAATTGAATCCATTGCAATCGGAGCTCCATGTTAAAGTCCTGCAATACCTGTAGCAAGTACTGGCCGCCAACACTGGCCCTTTGACCATTTACCGCATTGATGCATGCCGAAAGACTTGGTTCCTGATCCAATGTAATGGATTGCTCAAAATTCTCCGGAATGACCAAAACTACATCTGCTTCATCTTTGTCAAGCTTTTTCAACGCATCTCCGAAATGTGGGACCGCCGACTGGATGATGAAGTGATGGTTTGCTCTCAGTTTTTCAATGAGCCTAAAGGTGTACGTAGAATGGTCTTGATCGACGATGCACAAACGCACATTCTTCACTTCGTAATCGGCAACGAGTGGCAAAACGATCAATTGAATGACCGGCATAACCAACAACATCCGGATATTGGCGCTGTCCCTGAAAAATTGGGCAAATTCTTTTCGAATGAGGGTCCAAATAATGGTCATGCTTAAATCTTTAACCGCAGGTCAAATTTTCGGATGCTGATGAAAAATAAAAATATGGTCATGCCCAGCAGGATCAAACATTCTCTCCAAATTTCCGATAAACCCAATCCTTTGATCATGATTGATTTTACAATGAAAAAGAACCACTTGGACGGCACGGCATTCGAAATGATTTGCATGGGCAACGGCATGTTGTCAATGGGGAATAAGAATCCGCTGAACATCAACGTGGGAAGAAAAAGACCTACCAACGAAACAAACATCGCGACCGTTTGTGTTTTTGCCATCGACGAAATAAATATGCCGAGGGACAAGGAAGTGATGATGAACAATATTCCGACCGCCAGCAACAAGATAATGCTTCCCTTCAATGGAACGTTTAATACAAAATAACTAAGCAACAAAATGGAAACAATGTTGATGATCGATAAGAACAAATACGGAATGGTTTTCGACAAGATAACCATCACGGGTCTTACAGGAGATACCAGCAAGACTTCCATATTGCCCATTTCTTTTTCTCTTACAATGGTCACCGATGTCATCAACGCACAAATCAACAGCAGGATCATAGCCATAACACCAGGTACAAAATTGTACGATGCATTGAGTTGCGGATTGTAAATCATGCGCAATTCGGTCTTGAAGGAATAAGGCAATGATCTTCTACCAAGCAGTTCTTTTTGATACTCATTCAAAATGGCTTGCGCATATGCTACCAGTGTTGATCCCACATTGGTATCCGAAGCATCGGAAATGAGTTGTATTCCGATCTCGTGTTGAGATTCCAGGTTTTTTGCAAATTGGGGAGGAAAAACAATCACAAGTCGAACTTTCCCTTTTTTAAAAGCCGCTTCAATTTGTTGACTATACTGCAGATGCTCAACGATGTCAAAATATTTACTGGCATCCAGCCGAGCAATCAATTGTTGGCTGATTTCATCCTTTGATTGATCCAACACGGCAATGCTGGAATTTTTTACTTCATTGCTCAAGGCAAAACCAAAAATGAGCATTTGCGCGATGGGCATTCCAAACAAGATGAGCAGCGTTTTCCGGTCTCTGAAAATATGCCTCCATTCTTTTCGGACAAAGGCCAGAAATGTTTTGAGTTGGGCGTTCATGACACTGGGTTGCCTACGAGTCTGAGAAAAACTTCTTCCATATTCACCGATTGGAAGGATTGCTTCAGGTCCCCTGGCGTACCCAAGGCAGCAATTTTTCCATCCACCATGATGGATACGCGATTGCAATATTCAGCCTCATCCAAATAGTGGGTGGTGACAAAAATGGTATGGCCCTCATGCGCATAACGCATGATGAGTTCCCAAAACTCCCTACGCGTGATGGGGTCAACACCCCCGGTGGGCTCGTCCAAAAAAACCAATGCAGGTCGATGTAAAATGGAAACTGAAAATGCCAATTTTTGTTTCCAGCCCAAAGGCAAAGATTTTACCAGTTGGTCTTTAAAAGAAGTGAGGTTCAATTCGCCCAAAATTTCATCTGCGCGCAGTTCGATTTTTTGTTTGGACATCCCATAAATTCCCCCATAAAATCGGATGTTCTCCATGGGTGTCAAATCTTCGTACAAGGAGAATCTTTGACTCATGTAGCCAATGGAAGCTTTGATGAGTTCACTTTGGGTGTATACATCAAAGCCCAACACGCGGGCATTCCCGCCACTGGGTTTCAACAAGCCGGTCAGCATCCTGATGGCAGTGGTTTTTCCAGCCCCATTGGCACCGAGGAATCCAAAAATTTCTCCGGTAGCCACTTCAAAACTGATGTGATCAACGGCGATGAATGCACCAAACTGCTTGACCAACTGGTTGGTTTCTATAATCGGTGATTGAATCATTTGGCGTGCATCAGTTGTATGAAACAATCTTCAATGTTGGGAGTAATTTCTTCATACCGCACGTGACCGTATCCGCCAAGATCGAGTGAATGAGCAACTGAACGAACGTTTGTTAGTCGCTTGAATACCACATGACAGGTATCTCCAAATGCAAAGCAACTGTGTACTTCTGGATGATTCTTCAATGCAACCATCATGCGGTACATATGATCAGCTTTGAACGCAAACAATGGTTCAGGAAATTGGCGGATAATATTTTCAGGAGTGTCAACCTGGTGAATGCGGCCAGATTGGATCAACGCAATCTCATCGCACAAGGTCGCTTCGTCCATGTATGGCGTGGAAACCAGAATGGTCATTCCGTACTGCTGCAGATTTTTCAACATATTCCAAAATTCCTTCCTGGAAACTGCATCCACTCCAGTGGTCGGTTCATCGAGGAACAATACACTGGGTTTATGGATCAATGCGCAACTCAAAGCAAGTTTTTGTTTCATTCCACCCGACAGTTGCCCGGCTTTCCTGCTTTGAAACGGCTCAAGATGTTTGAAAATGTCCTTGATGAGGTAGTAATTCGATTGAATGTCTGCATTGAAAACGGATGCAAAGAATTCTAAATTTTCACGCACCGAAAGATCCTGATACAGCGAAAAGCGACCGGGCATGTATCCGATTTTTTGGCGAATCATTCTCAGGTCCTTGACCACATCCAATCCTTCTACGAAAGCTTCACCTTTGTCAGCCACCAGCAAGCTTACTAAAATGCGGATGAAACTGGTTTTTCCTGCACCATCCGGGCCGATCAAGCCGAACAAACTGGACTTTTTTACGGCAATGTCTACTTCTTGCAGGGCCGCAATTTTTTCTTTTTTTTGCAGATATGTTTTAGAAATTCCGTTCGCAACTATGCTGTGCATTGGACCACTAGAATTTTACCTCTGCAAACATTCCCAATTTAAGATAACCATCGTTTTTGACTTTCACTTTGGCTGCATATACCAGATTTGCACGCTCATCGACCGTTTGAATGGTTTTTGGCGTAAATTCTGCTTTGTCGCTGACCCAGCTCAACTGACCCGTGTACGTTCGCGATTCTTTACCATATTGCACGATGACCTGCATGGTCTGACCCAACTGCACTTTCAGCAATTGTGTACCGTCTAAATAAATGCGCAAAGTGAGTTCATCCAGTTTAGCAATTTTATAAAGCGGTTTTCCCGGATTGACCCATTCACCGGCATGTACATAATTGCTAAGGACCGTTCCAGCTATTGGATTTCTGATTTGCGATTTTCTCAATAAATCATCGGCAGCGGCCTTGCGCTTGTCCAACACCGCTTGCTCACTGATGATCCCTTGATTTTGCCGGGAGATGGTTTCTTTATAGGATCGGATTTGTTGATCCGTTAATGCAATTTGTGCTTTCAAAACCGAAACATTTTGTTCCAATACTTCATATTGACTTTTTACATCATCCATCTGTTTTGCAGTTGCAGCTTTGGATTGAAATAATTTTTCAATTCTGGTTTTTTCTCTAGCTGCACTCTCCAATTGGATGCTTAATGTCTTGAGTTGTTCCACTTGTGTTTTTTTCTGCGCATTGAGAAAATCAACCTGTGGTTTAGCAATCATCGTTTTGTCCTCAATGGCTTCAATGGATTGTTCAAATTGTTCGCTTTGCAGTTGGTATTGAACCGGGTCTACCCGGCCTACCAGACTATCCTTTTCCAACTCTGCACCCTCTTCAATGGTATAAGCGATCAATTGTCCGCTGAGTTGCGAAGAAACGATGATTTCATCAGACTCAAACAAGCCGGTTGCATCGTATCGATGATTTCCGTTTCCACAGCCTAACAGGAGGCCGCATAAAAGAAAATATATGCTTGTGCGATATGGTTGCGCATGGAGTATTTTAGTTTCCATAGATGAAGTTCAATTGAAAGGAAGTCTGAATGAATTGGATTTTATGCAATGACTCTTGTATTAACGAACGTTCGTAAGCATTCAATTCGCGCACATAGTCGGCTGGGGTGAGGAGCCCTTGTTCCAATTGGATTTTGGCGATGTCTTTTATGTTTTGCCGAAGCTTTACGAGTTCTTGATCGGTTTTAATCAAAGCGTTTAGCCGACTGAGCTCTTCATTTGCTTCCAATACGGCTTGTTGATGATTTAATAAAAATAAATCCCGTTGGGTAGAAGCCAGATCCTGATTGACTTGATGAAGCTGCTGATCATTGGAGGCTGTATAAAAGTGGGAGAAATTCCAGTGCATCCGAATTCCTGCGAGGTAGTAATTTTCAAATCCATTTTTGAGAAAATTCAAAGCTGGATCTCCGGTGCCCGCCTGTCCGAAAAGTAAAATTTTGGGTAGTCTTTGGGTTTTCTTGAACTTCCATTGATGGTCGGATTGAGCGGTGAGCAATTGGGTGAATTGGTATTCCGGACGATTCATGGTGTTTTGAACAGGTGGCATTTCAGGTAGGACCAATTGAATACTGCGATCCAGAGGTTTTCCTGTCATGGTCCCCAGCTGTCCGATCAGTTTTTGGTAGGAATATTCAAGATCCATGCGTTTTTGACGTACCGTAAGGTTTTCAACCGCCAATTGCTGGTAGTTGGCTTCTGTGGCAGTGCCTGCTTCGTACATGGCTTTCAAGCGATCCGTTTGAATTTCTAATTCGCCCAGCGATAACGAGAGTACTTCGATTTGTTGCTGAGTATACAGTGCAGTAAAAAACAATTGGAGCAATCTTCCCCGGTTTTTATATTGTTCCGTTTGGACTTTATTTTGTTCCAGAAGTGTATTCGCATGCAACAATTGTTTTTGTCGCCGGATTCCTCCTCCATCAAAAACCAATTGTTGCAGTTCAGCATAGATTTTATATTGGTCCTTGTCGATGGCTTCCGGTATCGGTAAGTTGGGGATGTTGATGTCAATGGAGGTAACATCCGATTGATAGGTGGCCTGTGCTTGGAGGGACCACTGTGGGAGCCATTGTTTGTTCAGATTTGATTGAGAAATGGCATCTGACTTGCTTAATAAAGCAGCCTGTTGACGGAATGGATAATGTTGATCAAACCAGGATAAACACGAGTCCAATCGAATGGCTTGTGCGTTGGATTGGAAAGGGATTACAAATAGGAAAATAAGGTATAAGCGTTTTTTAGGGGAGGGGAGAGAATCCATTGGTGATGATCGCTTCATAAGGAGGCATTTGAATGCATTGCAATGGGTTCAATCAAAATTGCATTCATCATTTATGGCATTCTCATAAAGTGAATGTTCAATTCCGGAGCCTTTGCTGGTGAGATCCGGCAGCAAAGCATTTTGTTTATGATTTTAAACAAGTTCACGCAGTTTTCTTGGATGGTAAATCGATTGAATGAAACTGCCATTTAAAAATGCTTCCGTGTCGATTTGAGATTGCAATATAGGTCCTTGGTATTGATTACTTAAAAGCATGCGCGCCGACTCAAGCATGGGCGCTGCAGTAGCCGTTTGAATGGCCTTCAGTTTGTGACTGCCGACCTGACTAGGCTCTATTTTCATGCTTTTTTCTTTGATGCGTAAAACACCCTGTTGGTCTTTGCCCTTCACGGAAACATACAATATGATCATATCGTCTTCTGAAAAAGGGATTTCATCCAACATTTTCTCCAACAAGGCACTTTCCGTTAAGGAGCCACCTGGGAGGGCATTCAATTGATTGCGCACCCAATTGAAATGGCCCGGGTAACGAATGGTTTTGTATTCGAGGGAACGCACTTTTCCAAGAAAATGGTCCGGTAGGTCAGCTGCTCCACCACTGGTATAGTCGTCTTCGTAGGCTATGCCGTCCAAAATGAGGGAGGTGGTGTCGGAAAGAGAAGGGCAGTTGGTTTTGATTCCATTGCGGATGATGACTGCATCTTTAACATATTCGGTGGCCACCCCGATGGGACTCCAGGTGAATCCATAGAAATGGGGTCCGGTGGTCATTTTGGGCAAAGCACCTACTTTCATGGAAATGGATTCGACTTCTTCAACGCCATATTGCTGAACAAATTCTTTGTATAAATGATTTGCCAGAATATCGATGTAACCTGGTGCCAGACCTGATTGGAGGATAAATCCGGTAGAAGCACCCTGTGCAATTTCCAAGATCTGCTGGGTTTCTGAAACGTGCTCGGTGAGGTTGACGTAATGCAAATTGTATTTACGGGCAAACTGCGCCATTCTGGGAGCTTCGCTGCCTGGAAGACAGTCTAAAAGGATATCCCCTGTACGCAAAACATAATCCATGTGCTCCGTGACTTCTTGCGGATGAATTTGGAACGGCTCAATATGCAGTAAACTGGAAGCTCCTTTTTGAATCCAATCTGCAGCGCGTTGTGCGGTGCCGAGATGCAAGTCACCGATCAATAATTCGCAATCGAAATCCGGTTGTTCTGCCAAAATCAAACCAGCAGCGGTGCCAATGCCTCCAGCGCCGGCAATGATCATCTTATGTTTCACGTAATCCATGAAAAAAAAATTTGAAATGCAAATTTAGTGGAACACACAGCAAAAGAGGACATCGGGGCAAGTTTAACATATGAATAAGATTGATATATAATGTAGATACGCATAATAAAATTTATATATATGAAAATATATAACATATTATGAAAATTAGTAATATTTAAAGTGTAGGAAATCTGTAAAAAATAAATGAATATTTTGAATAATATGTCAAATGATCATACATTAGCGCCATAATTCATATATAATCTACTATTGATCATGGCGCGGTCAAAACGGAATAAACATTCTGTCTGGGAATCTTTTTGCTCCAGGCTGATGGATGAGCGGGTTTCAAAAATTGCAGCAGTCCTTTGCTTCATGCTGGGCTTGTTTCTATTGATTTCATCCGTCTCCTATTTTTTTACCTGGATGGCAGATCAAGATAAATTGCTGAGTCATTCCTGGAGAATATTGTTCAAACCAAACGTTTCGGTCGACAATTGGCTCGGTAAACTAGGCGCTTTGAGCGCACACAGTTTGGTTTACTATGGTTTTGGCGTGTCTGCACTGTTGATCGTTCCCATCGTCACTTACTTCGGATTCTGTTTCCTGCACCGCGGAGGTTGGCTTAAGCTTTTGCGATTCTCCACCCATTCAGTGATCATCATGTCCCTGATGTCGATGATCTTTTATTACATCTTCCAGTCGTTTGACTTTCCATTTGGTGGAAGCTTTGGTGCACGCTATTGCGAAATGATGGAGACCTACATGGGGCCTATCGGTGTGGGGCTTTGTTTGATATTTGGGTTATTGGCCCTTTTGGTATGGTATTACAATCCTTCCATGCAGGCTTTTCAGGCCAATGCAGTGGGCCATACGGCTGCATCCACCTTTTGGAATGCAGATTGGTTTACAGCCAGAGATACCCAGTCGACCGTGCAACAAGATCGTTTCCAGGGTCCTGAAGCCTTTTTAAAAACCACTCCTCATCCCAGCAAACAAGAAGATCCAGTCACGGTAGATTGGAGAGACTACCCGGAAGCCGACGAAATGTTAGCATCCCTGGCACCCACCGCAAACAAAACACCGCTGAAAGCCTGTGATTTAGAAATAGAAACGCAACCGATTGCTTCTGAAATACACACACAAGAGCCAGAACAAAGCGATCTATTTTCATTCGCCACAGCCGTCCCGGATGAAGAGGACGGCTGGGTTGGCGAAGAAGGCAAGCCTTTTGATCCAAAAGCCAGCTTGGCCAATTACCGCGCGCCTTCCCTTGAATTGTTGAATGATTACACCGACCATAAATTTGAGATTGATCGGGATGAGTTGGAATCCAATAAAAATTTGATCATCGGCACGCTGATGAATTATAAAATTGAGATTCAGAAAATAAAGGCGACCATCGGACCAACCGTTACCTTGTACGAAATCGTTCCCGCTCCGGGTGTACGGATCAGCAAGATCAAGAGTCTTGAAGACGATATAGCTTTGAGTTTATCGGCCCAGGGAATACGCATCATTGCTCCAATACCGGGTAGAGGTACCATCGGTATTGAAGTGGCGAATAAAAATCGCCAAACCGTTCCGCTGAAAGAACTCATGCGCACCGAAAAATTCAATGACTCAAAAATTGAATTGCCCATTGCATTGGGAAAAAACATCAGCAATGAAGTCATTGTAGCCGATCTAACCAAAATGCCCCACTTGTTGATTGCCGGTGCTACCGGTCAAGGAAAGTCGGTGGGGATCAATGCCATCTTGCTCTCTTTGTTGTATCGCAAACATCCTTCGGAGGTAAAACTGGTGCTGATCGATCCTAAGAAAGTCGAGCTGCCCATTTATGCGGAAATCAGCAAGCATTTCCTCGCACAGCTTCCAAATTCAGATGAAGCAATCATCACCGATACTTCGAAAGTCATCTACACCCTGAACTCTTTGTGCATTGAAATGGACCAACGCTACGAATTGCTCAAAGCAGCAAGGGTGCGCAATATTTTGGAATACAACGAAAAATTCAATAAACGAAAACTCAATCCTGAAAAAGGACATCGATTTTTACCATACATCGTACTCGTCATCGACGAATTCGCGGACCTGATCATGACGGCCGGCAAAGAGGTCGAATTGCCTCTCGGTCGACTAGCGCAGTTGGCCAGAGCGGTAGGGATTCACCTGATCATTGCCACCCAACGCCCTTCGGTAAAAATCATCACGGGCTTGATCAAAGCCAACTTCCCCGGACGGATCGCTTTTAAAGTTTCTTCCAACATCGATTCACGAACCATTTTGGATTGCGGTGGAGCCGAACGCCTGATTGGTCGCGGAGACATGTTATACAATGTGGGCTCTGATATCATTCGACTGCAATGTGCGTACGTGGATACGGCTGAAGTGGAAAAAGTCATGCACCACATCGCAGTGCAACCAGGTTTCGGCACTCCTTACCTGTTGCCGGAATTCAAAGGGGATGACAGTGGAAATGAAGCAGGAGGTGTGGACCTTAATGATTTGGACGAAATGCTGTTCGATGCCGCACGGCTGGTCGTACAAGCCCAACATGGTAGCACCAGCATGATTCAACGACGACTGAAGTTGGGTTACAACCGCGCCGGACGGATCATGGATCAGTTGGAGCAACTTGGAATCGTGGGTGCTGGAGAAGGAAGCAAGCCACGCGAAGTCCTGGTTTTTACCGAGGCGGAACTGGAAAATTTACTGAGTAAACTAAGACGTTAAAAATATACCTGAACCTAAGCTATTAACGACATTCTTTTTTGATTTCAACCAACTGAGGATGATAGTAGATTTGAGCCCTTGCTGACCACAAGGGCTTTTTTTATGTGGATGGTAGGCAATCCTTTCTATTCCCCAAAACTTGACGATTTGCTAGGCTCGTAAAGTAAATCCAACCATGACCGATTTTTGGGAGTGTGCAACCATGAAATTTTCAAATCTATGTTCTGTCTTGATGCAAATCTGCATGGAGGAATCAAGCAATCGTGATTTACACAATGAAAAGCAGTGTATGCATTGTTTTTAAACGTACGCAACTCCCACTACAAAGCAAGATGATTGAACGGAAAAGGAAGAGAAATCATTCTTGAATTTCGCGTTCCATCACATTGAGAATGGCTTCCGCTTGAAAAGGCCAGGATTCGATCAATTTATCATCGACATCCTCAAATTCAATCATCCACTTTCGCAAATCTTTTCTGGGCGTAGAGGCCATTTGTTGGAACGTACGCACACCGTGGGATTGAAGTTTCTGACTGATGTTTTCGTCGATTCCTTTGATGAGATGCAATGGATCAGCCTTCGGACTTTTTTGCGTGTATTGTTCCATTTTTTCATCACCAATGATTTGGCTGATGATCGCAAGGTGTTGATCCAATACTGATTTTAAATCCGATATTATTTTTGATTCAGAGGATGATTGAACCGAATGAGCCGAGGGTTTTATTTCCATTTCGGTGAGGCGCACCTGCAGCGCTTGAACCAATTGTTCCTTTTCGCTCAATGATTTTTCCAGCTCGACTGTATAACGGGGATTCGCATCAGATTTTTCAAATTCATTTTTCAGTTGCAAATGTCTTTCTTCAAGAAAGCTGTATTTAGATTTCCAATCTTCGTAAGCGGCTTTGTAAGTTCTTTCCTGAGATTGGGCTTGCTGCAGTTTTTCGTCAAATTCCAGTTTTTCTTTACGCAACTGATCGTAAAGAAATTTTGTCTCGTCTCGTTCGCGGGTCAGCTCTTTCATGATGCCCGCATTGCGTTGAACCACCCATATGGAATAAATTACCGTGGCTGCTACCAACAAACCAAAGAAAACGTAAACTGCAACTTGTGTGCCTGACATTTCAAGAAGGGATTATGAAAACGCCTTGGTCCGAATTGGATCTAACAATTATTTTTTTGGATATTCACGCTGGTATTCATACCTCAATACATCAAAAGAGGTTACGATGCCAATCAATTTATTGCCTTCCACCACAGGAAGAGCATGAAACAGATGCTCCATAAACACTTCTGCAGCCGTTCCCACTTTGTCGGTGGGCTCCAACGTAGCTAGAATTTTGGTCATCACGTTTTCCACTTTGGTGGTGGGATAATCTTTATGGTCGACATTGAGTTTGAATAAATCATACGTTGTAACGATGCCAACCAGGGTTCCGTCTTCTTTGGTTACCGGAACGTGGTGAATACGGTTGTTAATCAACAACTCCTTCACCTTCTGCAGACTATCGCTTGGACGAACAGTAATGACTTCTCTTACCATTATCGCGGAAACAGGTTCATTCATCATAAGTTTGAAAGTTTTGCAGTCAGAAAGATATTACAAGTTTTGTAATTCGTAGGAATGAGGCCTCCAAAATAGTTTTGTGCTACAATGGATCAATTTTAAAAAATTAAATATCAATTTTATATATATTAAATTAAAATTTAATATGATTCATTGTCCCTTCGTTGACTTCGTTGGGAAGTGTAACTTTTAGCATGGGTTCCTGCTCCATCGCTTTGCGAATGGTTTGGATGGCACCCCCGTTTCGCGCCCAAGCTCTCCGGCTGATCCCATTGTTTACATCCCAATGCAACATGCTGCGAATGTGTTCTGCACTTCGATCACTGCCATCAATGTACATGCCAAAACCACCGTTGATGACTTCTCCCCATCCCACTCCGCCTCCATTGTGAAGTGAAACCCATGTAGCTCCGCGAAAAGCATCCCCAATTACATTTTGTACCGCCATGTCGGCCGTAAATCGTGAGCCATCATAGATGTTTGCCGTTTCGCGGAAAGGTGAATCCGTGCCGGATACATCGTGATGATCGCGACCCAAAACGATGCCATCCTTCAATGCTCCATTTTTGAGCGCTTCGTTGAATGCCTGGGCAATTTCAATGCGACAATTCGCATCAGCATACAATATCCTGGATAAACTTCCAACCACCGGCAAATTGACTTTGGCTTCTCGAATCCATTTCAAATTGTCTTGGTACTGGGCTTGGGTATTGCCCACCGCCTTGGTCAACAAGCGTTCTATGACTCGAGCTGCAATTTCATCAGTCTTTTGTAGGTCTTCCATACTCCCTGACAAACACACCCATCGGAATGGTCCAAATCCATAGTCAAAACACAGCGGTCCCATGATGTCTTCCACATACGACGGATAGCGAAATTGCGTATGGCTTTGGTCCTTCCAGACATCCGCTCCTGCAATTCCGGCCTCTTTTAAAAAAGCATTTCCATAGTCCCAAAAATACATCCCTTGACTCACGAGCTTTTGAATGGCATCAACCTGCCGCCGCAGCGAGGATCGAACTTCTTCCATGAACCGCACTTTATCGGCTTGCAACAAAGCTTTGGCTTCTTCAAATGTGTATCCCGCTGGACAATAACCCAAATCATCAATATTGTGCAGCGAAGTTTGGTCGGAGCCAAGGTCAACGCGAATGTTGTGTTTTGCAGCATATTCCCATACCTCTACAATATTGCCAGCATAAACCAATGCTGTTCCATTTCCTTTTTGAGACAAGTTTTCTTGTGCAGTTGCAAACAACAGCGCGAGGTCTGAAAATATATTTTCAGCCAGAATGTATCCATCGTTACGCCTTTGTTGAATGGCATCGGGATCCACTTCTGCAATGATGCACACTGCTCCGGTGATGACTGCAGCGATGGATTGTGCTCCAGACATGCCACCCAATCCGGATGTGATGAATAAACATCCGTTCAAGTCTTCCAATTGTGGCTTTTTCTTGCGTCCTGCATTCAACAAGGTGAGTGTGGTACCGTGTACGATGCCTTGTGGTCCTATGTACATAAAAGAACCAGCCGTCATTTGACCGTATTGGGTGACGCCCAGCGCATTGTATTTGTTCCAATCTTCTTTTTTGCTGTAATTTGGAATCATCATGCCATTGGTCACCACCACACGCGGCGCATTTCGATGCGAAGGGAACAATCCGAGCGGATGACCAGAATACAAAACCAAAGTTTGTTCATCAGTCATGATGCTGAGGTAATGCATGCACAAATGATATTGTGCCCAATTCTGAAATACGGCACCGTTCCCTCCGTACGTGATGAGTTCATGCGGATATTTTGCAACAGCAGGATCCAGGTTGTTCTGAATCATTAGTTGAATCGCCGCAGCTTCTCTGCTATTTGCGGTATAACTTCTCAAAGGCAATGCTTTGATGGGTTCCGTCGGACGAAAACGATGCATGTAAATCCTACCCAAGTCATTCAACTCATTTGCAAATTCCTGTGCCAATGCTTCGTGCAGATGGGGTGGAAAATACCGCAAAGCATTTCGAACTGCCAGTTTTTTCTCTTCTGCTGAGAGCACGTTGAAAATGTTTCTTTTAGGGGCATGGGGTACATTTGGATCCAAACCGGGATGCTCTGGCAAGGTGTTTGGAATTCCTGGAAACTGAATGGTTTGCATAAATTATTTTAGAAAATCAAATAAACTGATGGCGGCCACCTTGACTTGAGTTTGTTTGTTTTGCTTTTTAGCCTGAATGCGCACGGGAATTCCCGGATGCAAGTCAAAATAATTTGGAGAAAAAGTATATTCATCCGTTTCTTTAAGATATACGTTCCGGGCTAGCTTTGCTGCAGTCAATTCATACACATCTTCTGAATCATTGATGCTGATTTTTTTAATAATGATTTCCGGATCCGTCAACGCAAGTTGCTTTGGTCTTTCAAAATAAATCGCATGGTAAAAGGTATCCGTTTCAAGATTGGTTTTGAGCAATAAATAATGGCTTGAACCAATTTCCAAGTCATCAATGGCGAGAGGAACGCGGTGAATTTGTTTTGAACGGTTGGGTGGCAGGGTATCTTCCAAAACTTGGTAATAAATGGAATTGCCAGCAAAATCCTGCACGGTTAATTCCAGTGAAAACAATTGCGGTTCCAAACGATCGTTGACTGCAAACACATCAATGCCTTCTGCATCGATGGTTCCATGAAACAGGATGGGTCGAAAAGCCCTCTGGACGGCGTGCTGCAAGGCTTTCCAATGACCTCGGTAATCGATCCCGGACCATGAAATGCCAGGCCAACAATCATTGAATTGCCAGTACAAACTGCCCATGCAATAAGGCCTTGCGATGCGGTGCGCCCGGATCAATCCGGAAATGCCTTCTGCCTGACAAACTTGATTGAGGTAAATCAAACCCTCCATTTGGGTGGGTTCAGGATAATCCCGTTTCAAATATTTTAAAATGAGCTCATTTCCTCTCGGATGCTTCTGATAGGTGCCTATGCCTTTGAATACTCCATCCTCGGGCAACACGGGTGTGTATTGTTGCATCGTGGAAAGAGCAGGGAAGGATTGAAAACCAAATTCACTCATGAATCTTGGAATTCTTTGTTCCAATTTTTCAAAAGGCATTTCATCGTGCCACAATCCCCAATCATGCGCATCTCCATCGGTTTGAAAGCGGTCATCGCCTCTTCCATACAGCGGTGATGATGGCCAGTAAGAAGCCGTAGGATGGAATGCAGCGACGGCTTCGGGTAGCAATTGGTGAAAGACTTTTTGGTAATCTTCCCATAACCTATCTTTCGTGGAACTGCTCATGAAGGTCTGCCAGCCCCATCGGTGCCATCCTTCGTTGTTTTCATTGTTTCCGCAATACAGTGCAATGCAACAATGTTTTGAAAGTCGTGCAATTTGTTGGCTTGCTTCCTGGTATACCGATGCTAAAAATCCACTGTCGCCTGGATACATGGCGCAGGCGAACATGAAATCCTGCCAGATCAAAATGCCCTTTGCATCGCACATTTCATAGAAGGCATCGGATTCATATTGGCCGCCTCCCCAAATGCGCAACATGTTGAAATGACTTTTTTCTGCAGCGTCCAACAATTGAACCCATCGTTGCGAACGCGTATCAAATGCATCGTCAGGAACGTAGTTGGATCCTTTGATGAAGAGATCTTGCCCATTGATTCTAAACAAAAAACGCATTCCCAGGGTATCGGGCTCCGCGATCAATTGGATGGTTCGTATTCCATGTTTCCATGTTTTGGTGGAGCGTTCGTTGCCCAAGGAATCCAACAAGGTCACTTGACAATCGTATAAATGTTGTTTTCCATAACCATTGGGCCACCACAAGATTGGATTGCTCAGTGTAAATGCTTTGATGATGTGATTGGAACCAGGATTCAAGGAAATGGAAAATTGTTCGGTTGCCTGTCCGATGCGAAAGCGGATGGTGCATGGGGCGATCGAATCCAAGCCATTCACCAGCTGAAGATTCAATTGAAGGGAAGCATTGGAATCTGCAACAGACAAGGTGTTCAAAGCAGCCTCTTCAATCCTGCTTTGGTTCCATGTTTCGAGCACAGGCGCTTCAGTGATCCCACAAGAAATCAGGGTTGGAGCAAAATCCCATCCAAAATGAAATTGGGGCTTACGAACAGTTGTTCGTGGACCACCTGGAAGTTGGTTTGGTAATGCGCTGTACAAGGAATCCGATACAATTTTGGCCGATTTAAAAATAAAGACCAACGAATTGACTCCAGGCTTTGCAATCGATTTTAGAGAAAACCGGTAGCGCATAAATGAATTGTTGGTCTGTCCAAGCAATTGTCCATTGAGGAGGATTGAACAATAGGTATCCAAGCCGGGACAAACCAAGTCTACATGATCGTAATCCAGGACCGAGTCTGAGAGAATGAATTCCTTTTTGAAATACCAATCCAGTGAATCTACCCAGGAGAGTTTATTGACCTGGTCATTTTTGTAAGGATGGTCTATGAGGTGGTTTTCCAGCAGGGCGGAGTAATTGTTGCCGGGTATGCTGCAAGGTGTCCATGCGCTGTCGGCAGAAGACCGGAACATCCAGCCACCGTTCGATAAAGAATGCTGTCCGATCACCATGCTGATGGATGTCAAAAAGATTACTAAGCTAAGAAAGACTTGCGTCATTGGCCGAAAATAAAAAAGGCTTCCTGAATAGGAAGCCTTTTTATGATTTGATTGAAAAAATTACTCTGATTTGGTGTTCTGAGAAGGAGCAACATTTTCACTGCCGGTAGCAGATGCGGTTCCTTTTCCTTTTGCACAACAAGATTTTTTACAAGATTTTGAACTGGAGCAACATGCTTTTCCAGACTTAGCAGAACCGGTAGCTGTAGCATCTGATTCAATGGCAACAAATGATGCGGTGGCTTCGTCGAAGCGAACATCCGCGAAACTGGCTACTCCATCGGCACCAACGGTTTTTCTTTTAAAGCACACAGAACCTGATTTTTCGCAAACTTTGGTTTCAATGTTGGGATCCTGAGCAGCTGCTTTCATAGCAGCATCGCTAGGCTTTACACAAGTCTTTGCTTCTGCAGATTTACTGCCGTGTGCGCAAGTTTGAGCAAAAGCAGAATTGTTGGAAATAAACAGACCGAAAAGGACAAAAAGGATTAAATTTTTCATAAGTTTGTTTTAATAATTTAACGATAGCAAAGATAGAACGCCCAATTGGATAATTTTGTTCCTAAAACACGGTTTTAACTTGAATTTAAGTAATGTTGTATGCAGAGAGCTTATTTATTGATATACAGTATCTTGTTGATGACCATATCCTTTTTTTCATGTGCCCATAGCAAGCAAAACCCATCAGAAGCGATTTTGCGTTGGGGCGATGGGGGAGGCTTTAGCGGGAAAGAAACCATATACACCCTTTGGCCAGATGGAAAGGTTGAGCAAAATGGTGTCTTTCTGGGTCGTCTCAAAAAAGCAGAAATCAAACAGATCAAGGAAAATTTACGCGTATTAGGCTTGGAAACCATGGAGTTCAATGAGCCTGGAAACATGTACCAATTGATTGAAATACCCGTTTCTGGTAAAACCAATAAATTGGTTTGGGATCCTTTCAATGAAGCACATCCAAAGCCATTGACTTTATTTTACCAGCATCTAAAACACATTCAAAATAAAATCACTCAATGAAATCATATGTAGTCATCCTTTGCTGCTTTTGCAGTTTGTGGGCATGGGGACAATCCCACTCAACGAAAAAAATCACTTTTTCAAACGAACAAAATGCAGCCGTTCAGCATAAAACCTTGAACTTGCCAAGCATGGCTCTGCCTTACGCCGGCCGCAATCTGCTGGAAAGTCCTTCGGCTGTTTTTAAACCCATTTCGTCTATGGCTTTGCCAACAAGATCCAATGGATACACGGTTTTATCATTAGACGAAAAAGGACAGCCCAATAAAATTTCTTTTCATGCACAGGCATCCCGTAACCAAACAAATGGCGCAGCTTACTATGCGCAGGAATTAGCCAAAGTATTTGACTTGAAGAGCATTTATGGTGTGACTTGGGAGGCAAGCCAGGAGCAGGTCGATGAATTGGGTATACGCCATTTCCGTTTTCAGCAATATTTTGACGGATATCCCATCGATGGCGCTGAGTATCTGGTTCATGAATACACCAACGGGGAAACCATTGCGCATGGCTCCGTTCGATTTCCGGAAGCAAGCGTAAATCGCGTAATTTCGGAAAAACAAGCCTTCCAATTGGCCATGGAATCTTTGCAAAAGAGTGGAGTCCATTGCTCACAGACCTCGCCAGGTCAGCCATCTTATATCAAAACAGGTTTGCAGGACAGCCATTTGATCTATGCAAGTGTGGATGATGGTATTGCATACCGATTGGTGTATGCGCTGACCATTTTTCCTAATCCTTTGAAGAAATACTTGGTTTGGGTCGATGCTGAAAACGGTAGCATTATCAAACAAAGAACTGACCATTGCCATCTGCATGTTCATACCGAAGCACATTGTTCACACACGAACTTCAATCCGGAAGGTGCAGAGACTTCTACAGGCAAAGACCTGTTTGACATCACCCGCACATTGAATGTATGGAGGGAAGGCAGTTTCCAATATTTGATTGATGCTTCTCGCCCAATGTTTAAGTCGGGTTCATTCAAATTGGATAATCCGGTGGGTGCAATTTGGACCTTGGATGCTCTGAATTCCAATCCCGACAATTTACGCGTCGATCAAGTGAAAAGCAGCAACAATACCTGGTCCCGAACAGCTGTTTCAGCACATCACAATGGGGGTCTTGCTTACGAATATTTCCGCAACACACATGCACGAAACTCCATCAATGGCACAGGAGGTACCATCATCTCCATCATCAATGTGGCTGAGGTGGGAGGCGTTGGAATGGATAACGCATTTTGGAACGGTGAGGCCATGTTTTATGGTAATGGCGCAACGGCCTTCAATGCCTTGGCAAAAGGATTGGATGTGGCCGGTCACGAAATGTCCCATGGAGTTATTCAAAGTACAGCCAACTTGAATTACGAAAATGAATCCGGTGCCATCAACGAATCTTTTGCCGATGTGTTTGGTTCAATGATTGACCGCGACGATTGGAAAATAGGAGAAGATGTGGTCAAACTCACTACCTTCCCCAGTGGTGCATTGCGAGACATGAGCGACCCTCACAATGGCGCACAATCAGGAGATTTTACCAGGTGGCAACCCAAACACGTCAATGAACAATACAAGGGGACGCAAGACAACGGAGGCGTGCACATCAATAGTGGAATTCCGAATCATGCATTCTATTTGTTTGTAAAAGAAATGGCCAAAACCAGCAATGAAGCCCAAGCCAAAGATGTGGCGGAAAAAGTATATTACAGGGCATTGGCTCAATACTTGTCGAGGTCTTCTGTTTTTAAAGATTTGAGAAATGCCGTGGAGCAATCCTGTATTGACTTGCATGGCAACAACTCCAGTGTACACAATGCCGCCAAACTGGCCTTTGACCAGGTGGGAATTGGCAGCAGCGGCACTCCGGGTGGAAGCGGACAACAATACCAAAAGGACCTTAAAGTCAATCCGGGAGATCGCTTTGTGGTTTGTACTGACCAAAACAACGAAGGGGTGTATTTGGTCAACCTGCAAAACAATCAGATTTCATTGTTGAGCAATGCCACCTTGAAAAGTAAACCAAGTGTTTCAGATGATGGTTCCACCATCGTTTATGTAGATGAAGCGTCCGGACTTTATGCACTCAATTACGATGCCAGCAAAGGTCGTTACGAGGAATTTGTTCTGGATGCAGATCCCATTTACCGCAACGCAGTGATTTCAAAAGATGGTCGATTGTTGGCCGTCTTGTACGACCTGGAAGAAAATAAAATTCATATCTATGATTTTTCCAAACGAGTCTGGAAAACCTATACACTGACCAATCCGACTACTTCCGGAGGCGTGAAAACCTCTAATGTGCGTTATGCAGATGTCATGGATTTTCAGCATTCGGGTGAATACCTTGTCTACGATGCAAAAAGTAAATTAGAGCGCAATACCGGAGGAAGTTATGAATATTGGGACATTGGATTCCTTCGGGTGTTTGATGTCAAATCCAATCAATTTGGGGATGGTCAAATTACAAAATTGTTCAGTGACCTTCCTGAGAACACCAGCATTGGAAATCCAACTTTTTCGAAAAACTCTCCTTACATCATTGCTTTTGATTATTTGGAGGAAGATTTATTTGGCAGTACATTTTCCATTTTAGGTGCAAACATTGAAACCGGAAGCGTGATGGAAATTGCCAACAACCGGGACGATTTTGGGTATCCCAATTTTTCTGTGGATGACAAGTTCCTCCTGTATGATGGATACGATAATTTAGGGAGTATTTCTTTGAAATACAAAGCGCTGGCAGCAAATAAGATTCAGTCAGCCGGAAACGAACAGTTGTTCTTGTCGGAAGCCAGATGGGGATCATTTTTTGCAAACGGACAAAGGGTGCTGATCAAAAACAAGGACTTGGAAATTTTTACAGAAATGGAAGTTTATCCAAATCCTTTTGGTGAGCATTTTGTATTGACGTTCAACAGCAAGCAAAGTACCTCCTGCAAATTGGAGCTGTCGGATGCCATGGGTCAGATCATTGAAACCCGGTCGGCCGACATTCAACAAGGCTTGAATCAAATACAATGGACTGGTTTCGACCAAGCCAAAGGAATGTACTATTTAAAGGTGCTTACCGAAGAAGGAAGTAAGGTTTTGCCATTGGTAAAATTTTAATATCACTGCGTTCAACGAAGAAAGATTTCAGCCCATTTGCTGATTTCAACCAATGCTTATGGAATTGAAACAAGCCCGCAAAATTCTCGTGCTGCGTTTCAGCTCCATCGGAGACATTGTATTGACCAGTCCGGTCATCCGCTGTTTACATCAACAAACCAATGCGGAAATTCACTTTTTGACGAAATCGCGATTTGTGGAATTGGTGCGCGACAACCCATACTTATCGAAAGTCTTTGCATTTGAGCATTCACCGGTCGAAAGGTTGGATGAATTGAAATCGGAGGGATACGATTGGGTGATTGATTTGCATAAGAATTTCAGGTCCATCGGGCTGACGTACCGCTTGTCAAAACCTTCAGTGCGCTATGATAAATTGAATGTGCAGAAATGGTTGATGGTCATGTGCAAGTGGAATGTTTTACCTGACAAACATTTGATTGATCGCTACTTTGATGCCCTCGAAAAACACGGAGTAGTTTCGGATGGCATGGGTTTGGATTTTTTTATTTCGCCGCAAGCGCATAAGCCGGAAGGATTGCCGCCGATGTATGTGGCAGGTGTGTTGGGAGCAACCTACACTACCAAGCAAATTCCTCATGTAAAATGGCTTGAGATCATTTCAAAATCAAAATGGCCCATGGTCCTATTGGGTGGAATGAACGAACGTTCGTTAGGTTTGAAACTGGTGGATGCTTTAGGTCCCAAAGTGATCAACTTGGCCGGTACGCTGACCATACAACAATCTGCACGGGTGATGGAAGCAGCTCAGCAAATCATTGCTCCCGATACGGGATTGATGCACATCGCTGCAGCCTTGAAAAAACCATTGCATGTTTTTTGGGGGAATACCATCCCGGCATTTGGCATGTCTCCATACTATGGCAATCAACCCATTCAATCTTTGCATCACGAAGTGAACGGACTTTCGTGCCGACCTTGTTCCAAGCTCGGATACGCTGTATGTCCCAAAGGGCATTTTCGTTGCATGTTGGATCAATTGATCGATCCTTTCGAGTGATCGTTAGATAACGATGATTTTTCTAAAGAGCTCTCCGGAATTTCCAAAAATTGCGTCAAGAGGATTTGTTTTTAGATTACATGGAATCATGTGACCAGCCTTTTGAAAGCATGTAAAAACAAATAAATCAAGCGCATCGAATTGCCGGTCATGCAAAGTTGAGTTTATCTAAGGTTTGAATCTGGGTTTGTCCTTTCGCAGTAAATTTGTGGCCGCACATTGTTTATGAAAATGCTAAATGCCACTTTATACCAGGGAATTAAGCCGGTTGGACAGCCCGTCACGGTTTGGCTCGAAGAAGGCCAACTGAAAATTGTCGATGACTTGCATCAAGCACAGGAAGATCTATTTTGGCCATTAGGCCAGATACATCCGGACCCAGCGCCAGGAGACCAAAAATTCATCATCAGTTTTGGAAATGGTTCCCAACGCGCCTATTTGGAATTTGAAGGTCGTGAAGCACTGCGCATTTTGCAAAGCCAGTATCCGCATAAAACCTGGGAAGAAAAAGGGAGTGTCATCTCCAAACATGGATTGGGCTTGGCTTTGTCGGCGGTGTTTTTGCTGCTTGCCTTGGTGCTGGGTATATATTTTTGGCTCTTGCCTAAAATGGCCGATCAACTGGCTTTGAAAGTCCCCACAGAATGGGAGTTGAATCTGGGAAAGCAACTGGAAACCGGCATGGTGCAGCCGGGCTCGATTGACAGTTTGAAGTCCGCTCAATTGGATTCTTTTTTTCGCATGATGGATATCCCTACGAGTTATCCTATTCGCATTTATTTCCATCAAGATACCGTCGTGAATGCCTTTGCCATGCCTGGTGGCACCATCGTAGTGTATAAAGGGCTGTTTGATAAATTAAGGGATTACGAAGCCCTTGCCGGATTGTTGGGGCATGAATTTGCGCACATTGAAAAACGACACAGCCTTCGAAGCATGTTTCGTTCATTGTCCGGTTACCTGATTTTGTCCGCTTTATTTGGAGACTTGACAGGGATTACGGGCTTGCTTTTGGAAAATGCACATTCCATCCAGAATTTGAGCTATTCGCGAGCCTTTGAGCATGAAGCCGATGCACGGGCAATCGAACTTATGCTTGAACGGAAGATTGGCTTGAGCGGGATGTATGGATTGTTTAAAATCTTTTTGGACGAAACCCCAAAAGGATTGGAAGTACCCGAATTCATGAGAACCCACCCGGTGACTGCTGACCGGATGGAGTTTGTAGAAAAGCAAATGGGGCAAAAAGAAGGCCAATCCATTGAACGCCGCGATCTCTCGGGCATGTTTGAGCGCATGCGCAAGCATCAACACGCGGAATGAAGGCAAGCAGAAGGCCTGGAGCCTGTCAAGAACCATTAGAATGCCTATCTTCGCGGCTGGAATCCCGTGGATCCAATAATACACAACGACCCAACGTTTAAGATCTTAATTAAAGCAAACGAACCCACATGGAACTTCTGAGCCTAAACGAACTGATCAATCTGGTAATCAATAATTTTAAGAAATTGGCAACCATCGCGTTGGGAACGGCCCTAGGATCGGCCATCATTGCTTTGATTTTGCCAGTGTACTATGAATCAACCACTGTCATATTTCCTGTTAAATTGAGTCAGACACCGGTTAATGAAACTTCATTTCGCAGAGGTAACATCAGCGATTTTGGGGAAACCGGGGAAGCGGAACAAGCCCTTGAAATTTTAAATTCTACGACGTTGATGGATCGCGTCATTCAGAAATTTGATTTGTTTACACATTATAAAATTCCGCGCGAAAATCCAACCGCTTTGACCTTTACACGAAAGGCATTTGGTGGAAATGTGGACATCAAACGAACCAAATTCAATTCGATACAAATCACAGTTCAGGATAAGAGCCCACAGATGGCTTCCGACATTGCCAATTCCATCGCCTCCTACATGGATACCATCAAATTTGAAATAGTAAGGCAAAGAGCGAATGAATTGATACACAATTTGGAACAACAATACACCAAACAACAGCTTTTGATTGACAGTCTGAAATTGGAAATGGACAGCATGACCACTCATGGCATCATGAGTCAGTTTCAACGAGCCTATTTAATTGATGCATTTGGGCAATCTTCAGGAAATGAAAGGCGTGAATTGAAGCAATTGGTAGACGCTAACATTAAGAACGGTGAAGAATTTGACAAGTTGGAACGCATTTATGAACGCGAACTGGAAAACCTGATGCTCATCAATAAATACCTGGTGCAATCCAGGGCAGACGCAGACATTCAGTTCTCGCAAAAATTTGTCGTGGATGCTGCCGAGCCTGCCGAGCGGAAATCATATCCCACTCGATGGTTGGTGGTTGCCGTGAGTGTTTTTTCTTCCATGTTGATTTCCATTAGCTTGCTTTTGGCAAAGCAGCGTTGGCCACAATTTGCGAAAGGATTCAAATCCTGATGGCAACTTCGCTGATATCTAAAAAAGAAATTGGCCTCATCATTGGCTTGACTTTGGGCATCGTTGGAGTTGCTTTCGCCGGTCAATGGTTGTATTTGCTTGCAGTTCCGGTTTTCGTTTTTTTGGCCGTGGGGGTTTTTTACCAACCTGATTTACTTTTTTATTGTTTGGGATTCCTGACTCCGCTTTCCATCAATCCGCACGATGCAGAGTTCGGAAAATTGAGTTTATCCTTACCAACTGAACCCATGGCGGCACTGTTGGTCTTGCTTTTTATTTACCTCGTGTTGACCAGCAAAAAGTTAGACATGAGGCTGCTGAAGCATCCCGTGAGCATATTGATCTACGTCTACTTTTTTTGGTTATTGGTGACAACGGTAACCAGTGTAGACAAAATCGTTTCGATAAAATTTTTCATCGCCAAACTATGGTTTATTGTACCGGGATATTTTCTGGCTGCAAGCTATTTTAAAGAGCCGCGTAACTTGTTTCGGTACTTGCTGTTGTTTGTCGCCGGAATGGTGTTGATCAGTACATTTAACATCGTACACCTCGCACAATACAACTTCGAAGACAAGCCATCGCAATCCACCATGCAACCGTTCTTTAAAGATCACACCATCTTGGGTGCCGTCTCTGCGATGGTGTTGCCGCTTTGTTTTGGATTGTTTCGTTTGTCGCAAAACGATGTAGTCAAGCGTTCATTCTTTTTTGTTTCCATTGTCATTTTAATTTTCGGAACCATCATTACTTATTCGCGTGCAGCCTGGGCCAGCATAGTGCCTGCACTGTTGTTGCTGCTGGTTTTGGTGATGCACATCCGGTTCAAGTGGGTGTTTGCCACCATGATGTTGGTCTTATTTTATTTGCTTGGCAACATGGAAACCATATTGATGGAAATGGAGAGGAATAAAGTTGCCGGAAGTGATGACCTCGAAGAGAACATTGAATCCATTTCAAACATCAGTTCAGATCCGTCCAACCTCGAGCGAATCAACCGTTGGGCATGTGCGATTGAAATGTGGAAAGAAAAACCGTGGTTTGGTTTTGGTCCTGGAACCTATATGTTCGAATATGCCCCTTACCAATTGGGAAGAAATTATACATCCATCAGTACCAATTTTGGCGATGTGGGAAATGCTCATAGTGAATACCTGGGGCCTTTGGCAGAGTCGGGTTTGCCCGGCATGTTGATTTTCATTAGTTTTTTTGTTTTGGCCATGTATTACTCCATGAGGGCATTTTATACACAGAAAGATGTTGGACACCGGATCATGATCTGTACGATGGCATGCGCCCTGGTAACGTATTTTACCCATGGATTCCTAAATAACTTTCTGGATACGGATAAGGCATCTTTCCTGTTTTGGCCGCTCTTGGCGGGCATTGTGGTGTATGATCTTCAGGGTTTATCATCCGGGGATGTTGCGAAGCCCAAAGAACATTAATCCATCGTTGGTTTGAATGGCTTGTTGAGCGATCATTTGGCTGTGTTGGTAGAATAAGATAACCGTGTACGTTTGGAAAGATTTCAATTCGTTATAAATTTACACTTTACTAAACAAATCAAACGATTATGCAACTGACCCGCTTTTCACGATTCCTCATTGTTTTACTCATTTTGGGAGTTATTTTCTTTGTTTACAGAAAGTATGCGCCTACTTTGCAAGAGAAATTTGGAACTCCTGAAAATATGGAGCAAACCACTTTGCCTGAAAATTCTCAGCCGGCAGAACAGGCTCCCAATCAAACTGCAGAAACACCCATTCAAGGAAATGCCGCATTTTCGTACGTGGCTCCTGAGCCTGTAAACGGACGTCTAAAAGGCGTGGTGGAGTTGGGTGCTGCAGGATTCAATTCGTTTGTCGTGTTGATCGACGATCAGAAAAACTGGAAACTTCAAAAAGCCGAATTTGGATCCAGTTTGGTACATGAAAACATGGCCACCGATGACGATGTTCGAAATGGTTTGAAGAATTACATCAGAGGGATGTTGGATTTTGGTGTCCCAGGAAAAGATATCCATTTTGTTGTAAGCTCCGGTGCAAAGAATGAACCCAGCGTGTTAAAAATTTCTAAGGGATTGAAGTCACTGGGCTATTTTGTCAATGAAGTTACTGCACAACAGGAAGGAACCTTTGGTTTGAATTGTGTGATGCCTGCCCAGTTTGCAGAATCTGCTTTCATGATTGATATTGGAAGTGGAAATACCAAAATGAGCTGGCGGACTTCCCGTGGTATCCAGGCTTATGAAAGTTATGGTTCAAAATATTTTCAAAAAAACATCACGGACGAACAAGCATATGCCGATGTACGCAAAGTCATATCACAACTCCCGTCTTCCAATCGGGAAGTATGCTTCATCATAGGAGGAATTCCATTTGAATTGGCCAAAAAAGTTAGGAATGGAAAGGAACGCTATACCGTTTTGAAAGCACCGACCGACTATAAACCAGAAGGTGAAAAGCAGAGGGCTGGCGTGAACATATACAAAGCCATTGCCGATGAAACAGGTTGTAAAACTTTTGTTTTTGATTGGGATGCCAATTTTACCATCGGATTTTTATTGGGCTTGAAGTAGGTTTGGCCAGCATCTTGAATTCCTTTATTTGGAATTTGATCCTTAATCCATGGGAACCTTGTTGTTAGAAAATAATTTAACAAGATTTTGATGCGCGATCAGGGTTGATTGCTTCCTAATTGAAGCAATGGTTTCTTTCTTTGCAAGAAATATATTTTTCCATGAAACGGATGGTTGTTTGCTTGATTTTTTTACTTAGTCTCTTGCGGCCAGGATCTGCTCAAGTTTCCCCATCCGAGAAATTGGGTTTTCGCAGATTTCAATTGGACCTGCCTGTCTGGGGAGAGGTGAATTATTACGTTTCAACAAAAAAGTTGGACAGCACCAAACCACTGTTGTTGTATTTGGATGGATCAGGCCCCTTTCCATTGTATCAAAAACTAGAGAAAGGGTTTGGCAGTTCAGTCATGTTGGATGTAAAAAAATTGGCAGAGCATTACCACATCGTTCTGATCAGTAAACCAGGAATTCCATTTGTCGATTCTTTGTCATTTAATAAAGAACTTGGCTATCCGGAATACCAGGAACCTGCTGAATACACCCAAAAATTATCCCTCGATTGGCGAGTCCAAACAGCTGACGCAGTGTTGAATGAAGTGATTCAGAAGTTCAAAGTGGATCGTAAAAAAATTTGCGTCATGGGTATTTCGGAAGGATTTCAGGTTGGGGCGAAATTGGCCACTGTGAATCTAAACATTACACACCTCATGCTTTTTGTTGGCAATGGCCTGAACCAGTTCTTTGATTTTATCATACAAGCAAGAATGGCTTCATCGAATGGGATGGAAACGGATTCCACCCAAAAGGTGGTCGATTCGTTGTTTCATGCTTTTGCTGAGATCAATGCAGATCCTGGTAACACAACCAAGCAATGGTACGGACATTCTTACCTTCGATGGAGCAGCTTTTGCAACAACATCCCATTGGAAAACATTGTTTCGCTCAATATTCCAGTATACATTGTTGCTTGCAGCAATGATCAAAATTCGGCAATTCTCGGAACAGATTATCTGTATCTTGAATGCCTCCGCCTCAAGAAGAACAATGTGACCTATAAAGTCTATCCTTTCGATCATTCCTTTAATGAATACCAGATCGATGCAAATGGAAAAAGGATTCCAGTGAAAAACCAAATGCGCATGGTGATCGATGAAGCATTGGTATGGTTGGGAAATAGGAAGTGACACCATGCTGTGGAAGATTTGTTGAAACCCATTTAAATCACGCATTCAATTTACCTAAACATGAAGTCAGTTATAGTCCGAATTGGGAGCCCCGTTATGGGGAGTTTCTTTTCTTTGATTTTATATTTTCAACTATTTTTTCAACCGTGTCTTGCACAAGTGTCCGATGCAATAGAACCAGCTTTCCCACAGCTGAATGGCTTGCTGAATGTGCGGGATTTTTGCATTGCCGACAATGGGAATGAATTGTATTTTACAATACAGGATGTGCAACAGAAAATATCCCGTATTGCATTCATGAAACATGGAACGGCCGGTTGGTCCGAACCCCAGTTAATGCCATTTTCGTCCAGCTTTAACGACCTCGAAGCATTTTTGGCACCTGATCAAAAGCGGTTGTATTTTGCATCCAACAGACCTGCGGATGGGCTTTTGGGCCTTGCCAAAGATTATGATATATGGTACGTGCATCGAAAAGATGATCGGAGTGCTTGGTCTGATCCAATCCGATTGGATACAGTAGTGAACTCTAACTATGATGAATTCTTTCCGTGCATCACGCACAGTGGAAATTTGTATATCACCGTCGATAAACCGGCTGGTATGGGACGAGATGACATTTACCAATGCCGTTGGAATGGAACGGGATACGAACCTCCAATTCCTTTGGATACTTCAATCAATTCTGCAGGATTTGAATTCAATGCTTACGTTTCAAGAGACGAACAGTATATCCTTTTCACGCGCTATCAGCATCCTGGGGGAGCGGGTAGTGGAGATTTGTGTTTTTCGACTAAACGGAAGGATGGCCGGTGGAATGCAACAAAATGGTTGGAGCATGGGATCAACACACCCTATATGGAATATTGCCCTTTTGTCGATGAGCTGCATGGAATGTTGTATTTCACGAGTCGAAGAAGCAAGCTGTCGAATGAATCATTTGCGGGATGGCATGATTTGATTGATAAAATATCGCAAGGTCCCAATGGATGTAGTAAAGTTTATAAAATGAAATTTGATCTTACGCGAGAATAAGATTGGTTGTTGCTCCGCAAGCTTGTCCATTAATTGAGTAAAAAAGTACCTGTATAATGACCAGGGTAAGCTCCCCGTCAACATGATAATTATCTGCAAATGAGCGCAGTTGAATCAACTGGCAGATGCTTTTGTTTTACATTTGTTCCAAATTAAAAATAAGCAGAAATATGTCAGAAATGCCCGCCTGTCCACAATGCAAAGGAACCTATGTTTATGAAAGCGAAGGCTTGTACATTTGTCCAGAGTGCTTTCATGAGTGGAATCCCGAATTCTCTGAACAAAATGAAGCAGAGTCATCCAGTAAAGTATTGGATGCGAATGGAAACGAGTTGGTTGACGGAGATTCAGTAATTGTAATCAAAGATTTACCCGTCAAAGGAATGCCAAAACCTATCAAAGCAGGGACGAAGGTTAAAAATATTCGATTGACCGATGGAGACCACAACATCGACTGTAAAATAGAAGGTTTTGGTTCCATGGGATTGAAATCGCAATTTGTTAGAAAAGCATAAACAAGATTCTTTTTTTTGCATTTGATCCATGAAATGACAATGTAACTATTGGGTTGATCATGAGGCTTTCGTTTCTAAATAATCGCATGGAACTCCATTAAATGGCAAATATTTCAGCACTGATCATTACGTTGAACGAGGAAAGGAACATTCAGCGCTGCATTGATTCCCTGGTTGATGTGGTTGATGAAATTTTGGTATTGGATTCAGGATCAACCGACGCTACCCTTGAAATTTGTCGGGGAAATCCCGTGCGTTTGATTTCGACTCAATGGAAAGGATATGCTACTACAAAGAACGAAGGGAATAAGCTATTGAAGTACGAGTGGATATTATCATTGGATGCAGACGAATCTTTATCTCCCGATCTTCAGCAAGCCATTCGGGATGAAAAAAGCAAACTACAGGGGCTATACCGAATGAATCGTCTTACAAATTATTGCGGCCAATGGATCCGGCATGGAGGATGGTACCCGGATCGTAAGATCCGATTATTTCACCGAGATCAAGCCCGTTGGAGTGGCGAATACGTGCACGAACAATTGCAGTTTGATTCCAATTTGCCCATTCATGATTTGAAAGGAGATTTATTGCATTATTCATACTACACGTTGGAAGAACATAAACAAAGATCTTTGCACTATGCACATTTAGGTGCCATGAAATTGATGGCAATGGAAGCCCCAATAGGTTTGAAAAAATGGTTCAGTCCAGTGATTCGCTTTCTGAAAATGTTTGTATTCAAAGCGGGATTTCTGGATGGTTACTTGGGTTTCAAAATTGCAGCCATCACCAGCCACGAAGTTTATTTAAAATATCGTTGGGCCGAGGAATACAAACGCAATCCCGATATGCAGAGAAACATGCACTAAATAGGATGTGCACCTATGAAGCGGTACCGGGAATATTCATACATTTGGCTTAACTTTAGACCAAAGTGAAAAAATTTCGAACGGGCCGATGGTTGATGTTTTTGTGTAGCGCACCTGCATTCATCTTGTTTTTGTGGCTTGCTACGCATCGTTATTCCATGCGCAATTCGTTGTCCGAAGGAATGTTTGACATAAAAGAGCAGATAGGCCTCGTAAAACTTAGTTTTCATTGTGACCAAGTTGATGATTTGTTGGAATGGGAACACGCCACAGAATTTCAATGGATGGGAATGATGTACGATGTAACAAAATCCATAGCGCTTGGAGACAGTATACATTACCACTGTTATCCGGATGGTCAGGAAACACATTTAAGAGAATCGTTGCTGAAACATTTGGGAATTTTTCGAATAGCTTATGGAGAGTCACCAGTCTCGAAAGATGAATCCGTTAAACACCAGCCCTGGATTTTATTTTGCCATGAAAAATTGGTTTGGAAACCAACGGCAGTACAATCAAATATCGAAACAAGGCTTTATTGTTTTTACCTACACGATGCACCAGCTGTAATTTTTCAGCCGCCCGAGACCTCTGCATGCGCATAAAACGCAACGCCATTTGCAGTCACAGTGAAATCGCGCCAATGGATGACAACAGTCATTTTATTCATAAACCTGTGGCAATATTTGTTATCATTTTTTATCACGGCTTGTAGGATTCCTTTCTACAAGCGCATTAAAGCATGCATATATGTTCAATCAATGGAAAATCATATTCGGACTATTGTTTTACAATCTGGGTGTGTCTCAACAACTGAGCATCCTCCATCTGGAAACCAATGAACCCTTGGATCAAGTGCAGGTACGCTCAATGGACATGGAGACCATCTTGATGAGCGATGAAAAGGGAAGGGTGGATATAAGTGTTTTTAAAGACAAAAGTCAAATTGAATTCAAAGCTTTAGGCTTTATAACGGTCATGAAAACCTACGACGAATTGTTGAAATCGGGCTTTTCACTTTTTCTTGAACCGATGGCTTTTCAACTTGGGAGTGTAGTGGTTGCTGCAACGCGATGGAAACAAAAGACCCAGGATGTTCCTGCAAAAGCGATCGCCATTTCCAGGAATGAAATGAGGGTTCAGAACCCACAGACAGCAGCCGATTTGCTTGGGATCTCTGGAAAAGTTTTTATTCAAAAAAGTCAGCAAGGAGGTGGAAGCCCAATGATTCGGGGATTTGCAACCAATCGACTCTTGTATGCCATCGACGGAGTGCGGATGAATACCGCAATTTTTCGTGGAGGAAATATCCAAAATGTAATTTCGCTGGATCCATTGAGCATGGAACGCGTTGAATTGGTTTTTGGACCTGGGTCGGTCATATATGGCAGTGATGCCATAGGAGGCGTCATGAGTTTCCAAACCCTTACTCCAGAACTTTCTGACAACGAACGAATGAAATTAGGGGGATCTGGATTTGCGCGTTATGCTTCCGCCAATCATGAAAATACTGGGCATGTTGACTTAAATATTGGATGGAAACATTGGGCATTGAACAGCAGTTTTAGTTACAATGATTTTGATGATCTCCGCATGGGCAAACATGGTCCTGATGAATATTTGCGACCATTTTATGTGAGCCGAGTCGATAGCCAGGATGTCGTGGTCACCAACGACGACCCCTTGCTTCAGAAACCATCAGCTTATGCGCAATTCAATTGGATGCAAAAACTTCGCTTTCGTCCAAATGATCGATGGGATGTTCAATTGGGGGTTCACGGTTCAGAAACATCTCCTTATGCACGGTATGATCGACACATCCGCTATCGGAAGGGTTTGCCCAGATATGGAGAATGGTCATACGGCCCGCAAATTTGGAACATGGTCCATGCAAACATTGATTGTGCTGCATCCAATGCTTTTTTTGATCGAGCTGATTTGCGATTGGCATATCAGCGATTTGAGGAAAGTAGAATCAGTCGCAATATAAATGAACCTAAACGCGAAACACGCCTGGAACAAGTCAATGCATTGTCTGCCAATTGGGATCTCTGGAAGAATTTGGGAGGCCAACACACTTTGTATTATGGAATGGAGTGGGTAAACAATGAAGTGAAGTCCAACGGCATAGATGAAAACATTGCAACGGGTGTATTGCAACCAGGTCCCAGTCGTTATCCTCAAGCCGATTGGTCCTCCATAGGTTTGTATTTGACCGACCAGTGGCGGATAAACGAACAACTGTTAGTTCAAGCGGGTGTTCGCTACAACCACATTCAATTGAAAGCAGATTTTGACACCCGTTATTACGATTTTCCATTCACCCATGCCGCTCAAAATCATGGAGCGCTGACAGGTAGTTTGGGCGTGGTGTATCGACCAACGGAAGAATGGGTGATTGGTTCAAACGCTGCCACGGCGTTCAGGTCGCCCAATGTTGACGATATGGGTAAAGTATTTGACTCGGCACCTGGAACCGTAACGGTGCCCAATCCCAATTTAAAACCGGAATACGCTTACAACCTCGATGTGGGGGTTGCGAAGTTCTGGGGTCAATGGTTGAAAGTGGATCTCACTGTTTATTATACCTTTCTAGATCAGGCGATGGTTCGCAGAAATTTTACCCTCAATGGTTTGGACAGCATTGTTTACGATGGTTCGTTGAGTCAGGTTCAAGCCATTCAAAATGCAGCTTCTGCATACGTCTATGGATTGCAGGCTGGTTTGGAATTGAAACTTCCCGGTGGGTTCAAGTTGATTTCTGACTTTAATTATCAGCGAGGCGAGGAGGAGTTGGAAGATGGGAGCAAAAGTCCACTGCGCCATGCTGTACCCATTTTTGGGACCACCAGACTCGAGTTTAAACATCAGCACATTATCCTGGAATGGTATCTTCAGTACAGTGGTGGGAGACCATATAAAGAACTCCCGGAAGAGGAAAGGGATAAACCGGAAATATATGCCGTGGATGCGAATGGAGATCCATATGCGCCAGCTTGGTATACTCTTAATTTTAAAACCAGTTTTCCGATTTCGAACATGCTGGGTATTTCTGCAGGACTGGAAAACATAACAGACCAGCGGTATCGTCCATACAGCTCTGGAATTTCGGCAGCTGGAAGAAATTTTATCCTGTCCGTTCATGCCAAATTTTGATTGACCATGTGTCACAAAATGGCTGCAATATGGAGGGATGGCGGCGATTGAGGTCACTTCGCAGGATTTTTGTCCACTGATGAGTTCAAAGCATCCAAGGCTTATTGACATTGGAATGAATGCCTATTCATTATGAATGTGATGTAGTGTGGATACAGAATGAAGCAAGGCATCTTTTTACTTTATTATGCGTTTATATAAAAAAGCATTTATGAATAAATATTTACCGGGTCTACAGCCATGGTTTTTTGCGGGAGTGTTTTTTTGTTCATTGATTTTGGGTTCTGTGGCTCAGGAAGCAGATCCGTTGGAACAAATTGTATGCCATGAGTCGCATGCGCATGCAAGATATAATATAGTTCCAGCACCTAGAGCAAATTTGGCTTTGGAGCATTTTGCAGATATGCGTTATGCGCGGTTTCACTGGTTTGTGGACCCAACGGTCCAGTATATTCAGGGAAGTATATTGAATACGTTCATTCCTTTAAAGGATCTGAGTGTTCTTGAATTTGATTTTTCAAATGCACTTCGCATGGATAGCGTGATTTGGCATGGGAGGAAACTACGATTTACCCATGCCGCAGATGTCATTCGCATTGAATTTTCTGAAATGTTGATGAACGGTCAGTTGGACTCAGTGGTTTTTTACTACCAGGGAGCGCCAAGTACTGCAGGCTTTGGTTCATTTGTTACAGAGACCCAAGGTGCCGACATACCCCTATTGTGGACTTTGTCCGAACCCTATGGGGCTAAAGAATGGATGGTTTGTAAGCAAGATTTGAAAGATAAATGGGATTCAGTGGATATTTTCATCACGCACCCAAGTTCGTTTCGCGCTGCAAGCAACGGCTTGCTTCAAAGTGAATGGATTGAAAATGAAAAAACCACAACCCACTGGAAGCATCGCTATCCGATTGCGTATTACTTGGTAGGCATTGCGGTGACAAAGTTTGAGACGTTTCAGCAAAAAATTGGATGGGGACCCGCCAGTACCTTGTTGGTAAACTATGTCTTTGAACAATCGGTGCAACGCGCACAAGCAGCGATTCCTGATTTGATCAAGCAAATGCAGTTGTATAATGATTTATTTGGCCGTTATCCATTTTACAAAGAGAAATATGGTCATGCAGAATTTGGATGGGGCGGAGGAATGGAGCACCAAACCATGTCTTTTATGGGTGGTTTTGGATATGAACTCACCGCACATGAACTTGCGCACCAGTGGTTTGGAGATAAAGTGACCTGTGCATCCTGGGAAGATATTTGGTTGAATGAAGGATTTGCGACTTATCTCAGTGGACTTTGTTATGAACATTTATTGCCGATGTACTGGAGGCGATTCAAAGAGTTGCGCATTCAGGATGTAACTTCAGAGGTAGGAGGATCATTGAAAGTATCGGATACTACCCAAATTGGTCGCATTTTTTCAGGCCGGTTATCTTATTCCAAAGGCTCCATGGTCTTGCATATGTTGCGATGGATTTGCGGTGATTCCATTTTCTTTGCAGCATGCAGAAATTATTTGGATGACCCCAAACTTGCTTATGCAACGGCCAAAACCATTGATCTGCAAAAACATTTTGAAAATGCTTTGGGAAATGACTTGAACTATTTTTTCAATGACTGGTATTTGCATGAAGGTTATCCCAGTTATAAAATTGAATGGTCACAAAACATGAATAAGGTGTTATCGATCGACATTCACCAACTTACATCACACCCTTCGGTTTCATTCTTTAAACTCCCTGTACCCATTCGAATTTACGGACCACAAGGTCAAACCAAAGACTTGGTGGTGGATCATCAATGGAGCGGACAAAACGTTCAAGTGCAAGCAGATTTTAAAGTCGACTCGTTGGTTTTTGATCCTGATTTATGGTTGATCAGTCGCGACAACATCGTTCAACAAATTCCAGTGCGCACCGAGTATCTGAATAGTGCACCGCAGCTGGTCCAAATTAGTCCTCATCCTTTGGAGGGTGATGTGCTCAAAGGGAAGGTTTGGGTTGAGCACGCTGAACGTTTAAGGTTCGTAGTGGTGGATGCTCAAGGACATGAATGGATTGAACATGCAATGGAAGCACAACAAGGGTGGAATTTCTTCACATTTTCGTTGAGCGGAATGTCAGGTGGGTTTTACCATTTGCACGTGAAGGGAAAAAAATCATCGATGATTTGTCCGATGGTAAAGTTTTAAAATCCCTATAAGCAACATACTTTGGTTATGGACGGTTCAATTTATTAATTTTACATGGAACAAATACGTTTGGAATGGAATTGAACAAAATGTTGATATTATTTTGCCTTGTTTTATTATTGAGTTGCCAGAAATCTGATCCAGCCACCCAAGCAAAGAGCGCTTCGTCAGATGAATCGCTTCGGGATCTGGCACAACAGAAAATGGCGATTGGAAAACTCTTGGATACCTTGAACGCTACCGCAGCCAGAGCGGATCATGAAGCTTACTTCAATTGTTATGCGGAGGGAGCTACGTTTTTGGGTACCGATGCGGGTGAGCATTGGGATAAAGAGGCATTCAGAACTTGGTCCAAGCCCTATTTTGATCGTGGAAAAGCATGGAATTTTCAATCCATTGACCGGCATGTTTACTTTGATCAACATCCGGACATAGCGTGGTTCGATGAACTGCTGAGCACCCAAATGAAAATCTGTAGAGGATCGGGTGTGGTGGTCAAGCAAAACGGCGAATGGAAAATCAAGCAATACGTTTTATCCATCACTTTCCCCAATGCCTTTATCAATGAAGCGATCAAAATTAAATCTGCAACGGAAGATTCATTGATTCAGATCTTACAGAAACAACATCCGGAGGAACCAAAAGAATAAAGAGCGACTAACCATTGGATATGAAACCACACAGGTTGATTGAACTGGGATCAATATTTGTTGCGATGTCATTGGTCGGAATATCTTGCTCCGACAATTTGGCTCCGGAAATAGTATTTATTTCTCCACAGAAAGATTTTACTGTGGTTCATGATACGAGTTTGTTGATCGCTGTGCAAGCGGAAGATCGTGACGGCCGCATTCAAATAATTGATTTTCTCTTTGATGACAAATTGTTGACCAGGCTTGCCGATACGCCTTATCAGTACTTTTGGCAGAGCTTAAAAATTGGTCAATCGGGTAAACATGTTTTGAAAGCCATCGCTGAAGATGAAGATGGCGAACGATCAAGTGTTCGGATCAACGTGAATGTGCAGGATTTTCGGATGGTGTATTATGGCAGGTACAGGTTCATGGTTGTTACAGAGAACTGGCAATTGGGACAGCCATATCGTTATGATACCAGTTATCATAATGGCTTTGTACGCGCTTTTAAGAAAGAAGACCTGGACACCGATTTGTACCCAAATGATGACTCACAGGAAAATGTCAATGATAAGATCAGCATTGAGTTCATTGCCAATGGCTTGATTACAACCCTGCTGAATTTGGATGGCAGTTTTGTGATGAAATCAGGGTATCATTATGGCCATAGTGGTCATTTTCAAGATGAAGATCATGTCGAATTTTACGTTGGAGGATTCGGAGGTTTGGGAGGAGGATACAATTATCGGATAGTCGGGGAGAAGTTATGATGGGTGCCTGCACAAACAGCTAATTTTTGGTAAGTATTCTGTGAATACTTTTTATTGAAGGGCTGAACAATTTAAAGAGATTTTACTATAAAAACTTATGCCTGTTAGTATACGGTCTTGCAAGTAAATACCTTGCAATGGTTTTCACAATTCTTAGTCATTATATGCTTGATATCATAAAGAAAATTGATGGGAGATAATCGTATTTTCATTGCTTTTGATGCATGATACCTCTTTTATGCATATAAAAACGATGCAATGGTGACTTGAATTTGGGATAAATTCATTTGCAATTCTTCCTCAGTGTGTTTTTAAATTTGCTGATGAAATAATACGGAATAATTATTTTCGCCTGTAGTAAAAAAACTTTAAGATGAGCGAACCCAGGCAAACGATGAATACTTATCGGGTTATAATGGCAGAATGCTTGGGTACATTTGCATTGGTGTTTTGTGGTACGGCTGCAATTGTTTCAAATGATTTCAGTGGAGGATCCATTACACATGTCGGAATATCGGTGGTGTTTGGCAGCATTGTGATGGCCATGATTTATGCTTTTGGAGAAATTTCTGGAGCCCATTTAAATCCAGCAGTGAGTATTGCTTTTTGGTTTTCTGGCAGGATGAAAAGTGGTGAACGGTTGTGGGTTTACGTGCTTGGGCAGCTTGTGGGAGCATTGCTTGCAAGTGCGTTATTGGCTTTTCTTTTTCCCGAGCATGGTCAATTGGGATCTACCATACCATCGGTGGATGACTTTAAAGCTTTTCTGTGGGAATTTACCTTGAGTTACTTGTTGATGATGGTCATTTTGATGGTGTCGACCGGTTCCAAGGAACTTGGATTGCTTGCAGGCCTTGCAATTGGTGGCACCGTCATGTTGGAAGCTTTGCTGGCAGGCCCCATAACCGGTGCATCCATGAATCCCTTTCGCTCTTTGGCGCCCGCAGTGATGAGCAATCATTGGCAAGGTCTCTGGATTTACCTGACCGCGCCGGTGCTTGGGATGTTGTTTGCTACGGGTACTTGCACCTTGTTTCGAGGAAAGGACTGCTGTCCTTCGCCATCCCAGGGAAAGTGATTATCTAGATTCATTACTTCCTTGCAAGTTCATTCGAGGGGCAGGCTGGGACGTGGACTCGTTTGAAGCCTTCATATGCCCGCCGATAAAAAAAATTTCAATCCATCGTTTTATTTTTAAAGAATTCATATACAGTTAATTATATAATATTGAAGGGATTATATGACTGATTGAAGGAACAATAATGCCATCAATTCTGAACTTTTTGTAGATGAGGGATGTTTATCGTAATATTGCAATAAAACATTATAATCATGGGAGCCAGCAACACCACGCACTACACCGACCAGCAGAACGACATTGCGACGTATGCCAAAGCTTTGGGGCACCCCGCTCGGGTTGCCATTCTCGAATTTTTACTCAAGCAGAAATCCTGTATCTGTGGAGACATTGTCGATGAACTGCCATTGGCCCAGCCTACCGTTTCTCAACATTTGAAAGAATTGAAACAAGCTGGCTTGATCAAAGGAAATGTGGATGGCAATTCGATTTGTTATTGCATTGATGAAAAAACCTTGGGTAAATTGATGATTTATTTGAATCAATGGATGTCCAGCTTAAATAAGAATATTAAATGTTGTTAAAATAATTACTTATGAAAAATGATCAACAAATCAAAGAAATGGTACGGAGCAAATACAGCGAAATTGCTCAACAAAACAAAACCACCAACCAGTCTTCTTGCTGTGGAGCCGGAGGCTGTTCGACGGAAGTTTACAATATCATGACCGATGATTACACTGCATTGGATGGCTATGTCCCTGCAGCGGATTTAGGTTTGGGTTGCGGATTGCCTACCGAATTTGCAAAAATCAAAGCAGGGCAAACAGTGGTTGATTTAGGCAGTGGTGCAGGCAACGATTGCTTTATTGCCCGTAAAGAAACCGGAGCTGATGGTCGAGTAATTGGAATTGATTTTACTGAAGAAATGATCCTGCAAGCACGTGCCAACGCTACAAAGCTTGGATACCAGAATGTAGAATTTCGTTTGGGAGATATTGAAAACATCCCATTGTCAGCCAATGTTGCCGACGTGGTAGTGAGTAACTGCGTGCTCAATTTGGTTCCAAACAAAGAACAGGTATTTCAGGAAATTTTCCGCATTTTAAAACCAGGTGGACATTTCAGTATATCCGATGTGGTCATTGTTGGAGACTTGCCCGCTGCTTTGAAAGCAAGTGCAGAAATGTATGCAGGTTGCGTGGCAGGAGCCATCCAGAAATCGCATTACCTGAACTTGATTCAACAAGCAGGTTTTAGCAACGTGATTTTGCAAAAAGAAAAAGCCATCGTTATTCCGGATGACATTCTGAGCAAATACCTCGATGAACCCATGTTGAATATTTTGCGTGAAGGCAAAGTGGGAATATACAGCATCACCGTGTACGCGGAGAAAGCGAAGAGTTGTTGTGGATCCAATTGTTGTTCTTGATCTTGGATCCTTTTTGGGAGACCATTAATGAAAAGTCATGCACGATCACATTTTAGTATTATGCACAGGCAATAGCTGCCGATCACAAATGGCGGAAGCCTATCTTCGGCATTTTGCCGGAGACAAAGCAACTGTTTGGAGTGCAGGTACATCTCCAAAGCAGGTACACCCTTTGGCCATTCAGGTGATGGATGAGGATGGATTGGATATTCGCGGACATTCTTCCAAATCGGTCGACCAACTTTCCCGTGAAAAATTTGATCTAATCCTCACGGTGTGCGATCATGCGCGTGAGTCTTGTCCGATATTACCTGGCAATGCAAAAAAAATACACCACAGTTTTGAAGATCCGGCACTTGCTACCGGAACACTGGATGAACAGTTGCGCGTTTTTCGAAAAGTGAGGGATGAAATCAAGACTTACTGCGCGCAGCTGATTCATTCACTGTATCCATCATGATTGTATTTTACAATGATCTTGCAAGTTCCCGGCATTACCCAGAATAATAAAAAAGCTTCCAGGCTGGGGAAGTAAGAAAATACCAAAGCATCAAGCTCAGAAATGAACGACCAAGTTGGGTATTCACCTTGTTTGGAACAGATCATTCAAAGAAACTTTTGACTCAAGATTTGTCATCAAAAGTAAATTGATTGATCGAGATGCCTCGTCGCCATTACTCCATCCCTAAGAACGATATTTTTTGGACGCATCGTTGGTTGGGGCAATTGAATGACAACCGTTCCCATGCCGTTCCACGAACTCTTTCCAACTGAATTCCTTCGGCCGTGCGCTGGATTCGGATTAGGAAATTGGCAAGTGTTGGATTGCTTTTGCTGGTTTGATCATTTTCTTTTTCCATACCATAAGCAGATACCAATTCATCATCATCCGTGAGCAAGGTGAAATTCAATTCTTTGAAGGCACAGCCGGTCAGACCAGTCAATTTTAAGTGGCCTGGAGTGGATTCCAAACCCATTGCAAAGGATTGATTGGCTTCTGAAGCATGTTGCTGAGCCAGGAGAGCCGATGAGGTGCTTCCAGCTAAGAAGCAAAACAAAAAGAAAAGCTTAAATGTGATTTTCATATGAAGTCATTAAGGGTTTACAAGGGTTGGGTAAAGTGCGCATACAGCCCGTGATTTTGGGTTCATTCGACTGCTCAATGATGCAGCACAAAAAAAGAGTAGGGGCTTATTTGGATCCCCTAATAGAGAGTATATAACGCCTTCTAAAATCGTGGCAAATGAATCTTTGGAATGGAACTTTTGAGTGGACATTCTGAAAAGCTGGGTCATCGATGGTTAAATTGGTTAAAGGAATAACGAATATCACGATAATATGTGATGGCAGCGAATCCATACCACCCGATTTTCCGTAAATTAATGGTAAATGAACCACTTTCACATGGGCCAATATTCATGAAAACATTGGTTAAATTATTTTATAAGCTACTAATTAACAGTGTATTATATATATTTTCAGGAGTCTTTTGGGCATGCAACAATCCTCATCCAATGCAAAATCAATCAACTCATTTTTTAATAGATACTTTACATCAAATTGAAGCAAATAAGGCTTTGGTCAGCTTGTGGATACTGGAAGGATGGAACAAAAACAGAAACCGGGAACTTGTTGATCAGGTCTTTGCCCAGAACTGGGTGGATGGAAATCCCAGTTTTGCAGATCAGCCTGCGGGCATAGCAGGTGCCATGTATTACGTAGATCAATACCGAAAGGCACTTCCAGACATCCAGTTCACCATCACCCACCTGGTAGCGGATACTGAATTTGTGGTCTTTCGCTTTCAAGCAAATGCAACGCATCAGGGCAGTTTGTTGGGCATGCCCGCTACTGGCAAGAGAGTCCAAATCACCGGCATCGTCATTCATCAAGTTGCAAATGGACGGTTCGTCAAATCCTGGAACGAAATCGACCTGTTGGGACTCAAATACCAGCTGGAAAATGAATGACCCAAACGAATGTTAAGGAATCACACTTATCGGACCGCTGCCATATCTTTGGCCCATGGAGAGGATCAATGATTGCATTTCACTCAGTGTTCAACCAGATCCTTCTATCCAACGATCGCTATGCCAAATTCATGACGAAAGCGGCTACCTCTGCTTCCAATTTGACTTGTATTCCAACGATTGCTTGTTCGATCTCAATGAACAGCATTACCGCCTCAATCTATCGATCTCCAAATCCTATTTTGATAAATATGGCGAACGATTGGAGATTTACACTGAACAGCAAGACATCTGTTGCAATACCCAATCAAAACTGTTTGAAATTATCCAGTGCAAATTGGAGGGCTTACACCGCAAATTATTCTTGGAAAGCAGCGTGCTGTTTTTACTTTATCAAACCCAGAAAAACAGTTTGCTATTTCAGATGGGTTGTGACGGATGCCAGGTGATCAATCGATTCATGGACCGCGATAAATTGGTAAAGGCCAAAGAATTTATTTTGAATAATCTTTCTCAAAACATCACCATACCCATCATAGCAAATTCCATTGGAACCAATCAGTGCTATTTGAAAAAGGGATTTAAAGAACATTATGGTCAAACCATTTTTGAGTTTATCCAAGAGCACCGAATGATCAAAGCCCGTTATTTGCTGGAGCAACATTTTAACATTTCTGAGGTGGCTGAAGAGGTTGGATATTCTTCGCTGAGCAGTTTTTCGCAAGCTTATAAGAGCTTTTTCGGTTATAGCCCAAGTGAACACCTGAGGAATTTTGTTTCCAATAACTAAAACAATTTTCCGGCTCCCTAAAATTTTGAAACAAGGGCCTGCCTACTTTTGCATTCCTTTGGGAGTTAAACCTTACTGAAAAGTATTGATATTTTTTTGTTGGATAGAACATTGTGATCTGTCCTTACAGCGAAATGATATCAATAGGTATTTTTATAAGCTGTTGCCCAAAAAAAATTACCATTCGCTCTTTAGCCAACCAACATGCTAAAATCCATGTGCAAAGATTGAATGTATTTGAAAAATATTTCGAACTGTCAATTCTCTGATTCAATGAACCGGATAACCAACATTTGTATGCTATTCTTCTTTGTGATAGGAGGGCAACGAGCAAACAGTCAACAATCGATGCACAATCAACTCCCGGACACTTTTCGAAATCCCATCTCCTTGAAACAATTGCGCTTCAATGCAGAGGGCGTGGTAAATTATTATGCATTTGATTGGCAAACCTTGCCCGATCAGCGAAATGCAATTGATCCTGAGCGACTCAATTTATACCTGCTTTATGATTTTACACCGACCATTTCATTTAAAGCAGAAATAGAATGGGAGCATGGGGGTACGGGAAGCAGTTTGTCGTTTGATCCATTGGAAGAATTTGGCGAGTTTGAACAAGAGTTGGAAAAAGGGGGTGCGGTCTTGCTGGAGCAAATGAATGTGTTTTTCAAAATTCATCCAGCATTTCAAATCCGTGTAGGAAAAATGAAAATGTACATGGGTTTAGCTTCGCGCTTGGATGAACCCAGTGAGTACTTTACAACGTATCGCTCTGAAATGGAAAACACATTGCTTCCCTTGGATTGGTACGAAACAGGTATTGAAATCTCGGGAAAATTGGGAAGCAAGGATGGAACTGCTTTTCCTTTTTGGGATTACAAAATGTATTTGGTGAGCGGCTTGGACAACACCGGCTTTAGTTCGAGAAACTGGATCCGGCCAGGTTATCAGGGACGATTTGAAACGTTGCAAGCCGAACAACTTGCCGTGGCTTTACGATTAGACTATATGATCAGTGTTCATCAATCGATAGGATTCGGGTTGTATGCCAACAATCCTACCGGAAACCGGCCAAAAAATGATTTTACCTTAGCATCTTGGGTTGGTTTGGGCGAACTCCATGTGCAATGGGATCCATATCCATTCAAATGCAGACTCATGGGTTTGTATGGGCAAATTCAAAACAGCGAAGCGTTAAGTTCTGCCAACCGAAATTTATCCAATAATTTGAATGTCAAAAGAACACCGGTTGCAAAATCAGCAGCAGGCGCATCATTTGAATTGGGATACGATGTATTTCACTTGTTGTCCAATAAAGTCAAAACTTTTCTGTATGTTTTTGGTCGGGCCGACTGGTATGATTCCATGTTGGAGACTGAAGGGAATATTTTCAACAATCCACGTTATGAACGCAGGGTATTTACCACTGGATTGAATTATTTGATCCATCCTGGCATCGTGATTAAGTCGCACATGGCCTGGCGTAAACTCGGATCGGGTGAAAAGGAAAATACATTTGGTTTAGGCCTTGGATTCAATTTCTAATTCAACATTTAATTTAATCATGAAAAATCATCTAAAAGCACTTCTTTTATTGGCTGTTTGCAGTTTTGTTTTTGCGTGTTCAAATGACGATCCCATCCCTGAAGCAGACGATTACACTAACATATTATCAAATACAGGAGAATCTGTGATTTTAAAGACCTATGATTCTCTTTCAACAAAGGCCCAAGAACTCTTTTCAATTGCACAAGATTTATTATTGAATCCAGATGTACAACATTTGGCTGCTGCTCGAGATGCCTGGATACAAGCGCGATCACCCTGGGAACAGTCCGAAGGATTCTTATTTGGACCAGTCGATCAGGAAGGTTTGGATCCTTCATTAGACTCCTGGCCTGTAAACATTACCGACCTGGACAATGTTTTGAAAAGTGCCAATCCAATTACCATCGAATTTTTACAACAACAAGAGGGAACCCTCAAGGGTTTCCACACCATCGAATATTTGTTGTGGGGTCATTCCGGGGAAAAGCAGATTCAGCAATTTACACAGCGTGAGTTTGAATACCTCTCAGCCGCCTGTGGTGCACTTGCACACGATGCCAAAACCTTGTTTGATCTTTGGTCTCCGACTGGAGAAAATTACGTCCAACAGTTGATAAAGGCCGGAAATGGCAGTCAGATTTACATCAGTCAAAAAGCAGCCATTGAAGAAATGTCAAATGCCTTGATCATCATTGCCGATGAAGTAGGAAATGGAAAAATCAATGACCCTTTCACACAAAAGGATGTTGCATTGGAGGAGTCACGCTTTAGTTCCAATTCAAAAAGAGATTTTGCGGACAACATGCGAAGCATACTAAATATTTATACGGGAAATTTCGGTAACTACGGAAACGAACACTCCATTTCAGATATCATTCAACAAAAGGATCCTTTGGTCCATCAGGAGATCCTTGCAGCAATTTCATTATCCATCGCAAGCATAGAAAACATACCTGGAGATTTTTCGGATGCCATTTTCAACCATGCGTCTTCGGTCGAATTGGCCCAAACGAACGTTCGTTCGCTTCAAAGGATTTTAGAGGAGAAATTGCTACCAATCATCTCAAATCTATGATGCACATGATTTCAAATTCAACACATCGTATAAAAAGCATCATTCGGATTTATTTTGCAAGTGCATTGTGGTATGTTTTATCATTCAGCATGGTATTTCTCAATGGATGCTCACCCGATGAAATCGCACCGATCCAGGACCCTGATTGGATATTGCAAGGTGGAGAAGGAACGGTGTTCAGCGCCGGGCCAGACGCTTTTACCTTCCCCTTGCCCACGCTCGATCCAGCAGGGATTCAGCGACACTTTTTAGCAGACGCGGCATTTGAACAAACGTTTGTTTCTGCTCCTGCACCCTTGTTTGGTGGATTGGGACCCATTTTCAACCAGAACGCTTGCGACCGTTGTCACGTTCGCAACGGACGAGGCACCATTCCGCAATTTGATAACGACCCCAATACAGGCTTGTTATTGAAAATGAGCATTCCCAATGCGGGCAATTTAAGACCATTGCCTGTACCAGGATTTGGAAACCAATTGCAAACCAAAAGCATTGTAGGCAGTCAACCGGAAGGTGTCGTTTCCATCAAATATTTATTGGAATGGCTTACCTATCCAGATGGGCATCATACCGTTTTGAGAAAACCCGTTTTCAAAATACTGAATCCTTACATCCCTCTGCCAAACGATTTAATGATTTCTCCCAGGAATGCACCCCCAGTTCATGGACTCGGACTTTTAGAAGCAATTCCGGAAGTCGATTTACTTGCAAATGAGGACATCATGGATCAAGATGGTGATGGGGTGAGTGGAAAGGCAAACCGCGTTTTGGATGTGCTCCGCAATGAATGGCTTATCGGACGGTTTGGTTGGAAGGCAGAATCGCCCACCAGTGCACAGCAAGCCGCGGCAGCTGCAGTCAATGACATGGGCTTGACCAATGCTTATTTTCCAAAGGAATCCTGTGAAGGACAAATCAATTGCCAACCTGGACTACAAACTGGATTGGATGTCGATCAAGAAACACTTGACTTGTTTGCTTTTTACTTTCAAACGCTCGCTGTACCCGCACGAAGAAATGTTCAAAGTGCTGAAGTTCGGCAAGGTAAACGCTTGTTTGAACAAGTGAAATGTTCAAGCTGCCATAGAACCACTTTTGTTACCGGACCCCACATGTTGGATGCCCTGGCGAATCAAACCATCCATCCTTATACCGATTTGCTGTTGCATGATATGGGTGAAGGCCTTGCAGATCATCGCCCTGCTGGGGATGCCAATGGAAATGAATGGAGAACACCTCCGTTATGGGGAATTGGTTTGACCCAAATCATCAACCCCAATGCCAGCTTTTTGCACGATGGCCGTGCAAGGAATCTGGAAGAAGCTATTTTATGGCATGGTGGGGAAGCAAGCGGCGCAAGGGATCACTTCAAATCATTGTCTGCTAAAGAGCGAAAAGCATTGCTTGCTTTTCTGAACTCTCTTTAGCACTGAGTCGTTTTGTTGTTTTTGGATCGAAATAACCAGAGGAGATTCTATGCAATGGATCATAACGAACTACTAAAAGGAAGGATATTCAGCTTTTAAGGAATTTGTTTGTGATGCAATGATTGCATGTCATCACCTTTTATTCCGATTTGGTATGAAACAGGTTGATTGCTTGTAATCTGATGTGATAAGCTTTTTGAATTTGCAGATTCATTCAATGAATTCCGATACAAAAAAATTTTGGGAGGAGGGCGATGTTATAATGCAGTATGGATAGGCGCCGAAACCTATTTACCACCAGAATGTTATTGAAATGAATTGCTAACATTGGTTTGAATCAATATTTGACACAGCGATATTATTTGCCACTGGAAAATTTGGAGCGGGAGCCAGATTTGGAGGGTTTGGAGTTACGACTTCGGCAGATTCCATCCATAAAATTCCTCCGGTTGGAGCCTTCATTCAATCGACTTTCCATGGAGGTTGCTCATTCAAATGCTATTCCCATCTTGATTGATGAATTAAGAAAAGAAGCATACAACGTGCCAACCGAAGTGAGCAAATATCCATTGCTCCATATGTCTTGTGCTGCGTGTGCCGTGAGTGCTGAATCTGCGCTCAAACAACTTCCAGGCGTATTATCGGCTGCCGTAAATTTTTCCAATGCATCTGTTCGCATCGAATATTTGCCCTCGATGGTTGCTCCCTCCTTACTGAAGAAGCATCTGGATACCTATGGCTATGAATTGGTCATTGGGGAGATGGAAGAAAATCAATGGACCATGGAACATTGGGCTCAGCAAAAGTTGCTGCGATTGAAAAGAAAATTGATGTGGGCATTGTTCTGGTCAATACCTGTGGTGTGCTTAGGAATGTTTTACATGGATGCACGTTGGAGTCATTGGGCAATGATGTGGATGACCATTCCCGTGATCATGTGGTCTGGACGGGATTTTTTTCGGAACGCTTGGCGCCAGGCAAAACATCGCAATGTTACCATGGATACCTTGGTTGCCATGAGTACTGGAATTACATTTTTATTCAGTGTTGTAAATACTTTGTTCCCAAATACCTTCTGGGATGCACAGCGATTTGAAGTCCACGTGTATTACGAAGCGGTTTGTGTGATTCTGAGTTTTATTTTATTGGGACGCTACCTGGAAGAGCGTGCAAAGAAAGCCAGCAATTCAGCCATCACGGATCTGTTGAAACTTCAACCCAACAAGGTTTTGCGCATGGATCAAAACATGCAATCCCATTGGACGGATTTGGCATCGATCAATTTTGGCGATCAAATATTGGTGAGGCCTGGAGATCGCATTGCGGTCGATGGAGTGGTGCTGGAGGGGCCTTCTTACGTCAATGAGAGTGCAGTGAATGGAGAACCACTTCCCAGCTTAAAGCAAAAGGGAGATATATTGTTGGCTGGCACCGTGAATGTTGATGGGAGATTGTTGATGCGCGCAGAAAAAATTGGGCAGCAAACTTTGTTGGCAAACATCGTTCGCATGGTGCTGGATGCCCAGGGAAGCAAGGCCAATGTTCAAAAGATCGTCGATCGCATCGCGGCTGTTTTTGTGCCCTTCGTTTTGTTGGTAGCCGGATTGTCTTTTTTTGTATGGTACTGGATGGATAAATCCCATGGAATTGAATTTGGCCTCATGGCATTTGTCACGGTTATGATCATTGCCTGTCCTTGCGCCTTGGGATTGGCTACCCCTACGGCCATTACGGTAGGTTTGGGAAAGGCGGCTAAGCAAGGCATACTGATCAAAGATGCGGATAGCTTGGAACAATTGAGTCAGGTGAACGTAATCTTACTGGATAAAACGGGCACCATCACGAAAGGAGAACCACAAATGACCGGGCAGCTGGAAGAGGATGTCACTGCTCATGAACGGGACATACTTTTCAGTATGGCGCATCAAACGGTGCATCCTTTGGCAAAGGCCATTGCCGGGACACAAAACCGGTCATCCATGACCCCAATAGAAAATTTGGAACATTTGCCAGGAAGAGGGAGCAAGTCATATCACAATGGGAAAGCATATTACCTGGGAAGTTTAGCGCTACTGACCGATCATGGAGTAAACATTTCGGAGAACTTGCGCAACAAAGCTAACGAGTGTTCGCACGAGGCAAAATCGGTGGTGTGGTTTGCCAATCAGGAAAAAGCTTTGATGGTGATGGCTTTTGAAGACTCATTAAAGCCCAATTCTACAAAGGGGATACACAAACTTATGAGCCTCGGTGTGGAGCTGCACTTGGTTACGGGTGACCATGAACATGCTGCCAGGAGGGTTGCGCGTGAAACAGGAATACAAAACATTCATTGGAGCATGAAGCCCGATGATAAAGCTGCCTTGGTTATCACTTTACAAAAGCAACAGAAAAAGGTCGCGATGATTGGAGACGGCATCAACGACAGTGCTGCATTTGCACAAGCGGATGTAAGCGTTGCCATGGGCAATGGAAGCGATATGGCGCTTGATGTGGCAAGAATTACTTTGTTGTCTTCGGATCTATCGAAAATCGTTCAGGCCATTCAAATATCAAAGCAAACGGTCACCACGATACGGCAAAATTTGTTTTGGGCTTTTATTTACAATGTGCTGAGCATACCCATCGCTGCGGGAGCGTTGTATCCCTATTACGGTTTTATCCTGAACCCCATGATTGCTGGAGCTGCGATGGCCATGAGCAGTGTGAGCGTGGTGACCAATAGTTTGGTATTGCGCTTTCGGAAAATTTATGATTAACACACAAATCCAAAAGATTCAAATATCCTTTAAAAGCTTTTTAAGATTCCGGTTTTACGATTTAGCATTCCTGTTGCACCATCCTGAGCGGTGATGCATGATTGGCTAATAAGGTTTTTGAATATTAACGGGCAATTGCAGCTGAAGACTTTTTATAATTGCAAAAGTGAGTCTGGATACTTCCAAAATTGTTTGGTAGGGTATGGCTGGAATTCCAGACTTTACGGCTTTCTCAAATGCTTGCAGTTCCTCTGCAAATCCCTTGTTTTGATTGGACTGCCGCATGGTTTTGCTTTTATGTTTGTAATGAATGGTCAATTCCCTGAAATTGTCCATTCGCATGGCCAAATGTTTGGCAAATACTTCTATCGACTCTTTCGGCATGTTTTGGTGACCGTAGGCAAAATAATGGATGGCAGCTGTCGATCCGTTTTCAAATTGAATAAGTACATTGAGATTGTCTTCATCAGGGATGCTGGAATCATTAGAACGGACACATTGAGCAAACAAAGACTTGACCGATGAACCCGCGAGAAACATCGCCGTGTCAACAAAATGACACATCTCACCGACAATGCGCCCACCTCCTTGATGAGGATCCTGGATCCATGAATCAAGAGGAATAGGTCCAGCATTGACGCGGTATACAATGGCCATATGCTGTTGCCCAAGTTGCTTTTTCATTTCCTGAACCATGGGCGCAAACCGACGGTTGTATCCGACTTGTAAAATGGGCGTGATGGAATTATTCAGAAAGTAATTTTGAATGGAATCCAATTCCTGCTCATCTATGGTCAAGGGTTTTTCTACAAAAACATTTTTTCCCGATTTAAGTCCTTCTAAAATTTTTTGCCCATGATCGTGGTGTCTGGTTGCAATGAAAAGGGTATTGATCTCCGGTAGTTGCAGCAATTCCTGATAATCGGTCGTGATCCACTTGAATCCGTATTTTTTTCCAATCGTATGCGCAGAGATTCCAGTAGCAGTGCAAAGGCCAAGCAACTTCAGATCATTTGATTTTTTGATTTGAGGGAGTAGAATCCCCCGGGTAAAGTTACCTGCTCCAACCAGACCAATGTTGATTGAATGAGAGGAAATCGCTTGGCTACTGATTAGTATTGGGTCCCGCACCAAGGTTTGTTTGGGAGCATATTGAAGTACGATGCCAAGGTAAGGTTCATTGGATTTTCCCGCAAAAAGCTCATATGCCTGTAGTGCATTTTCAAAAGGAATCCTATGCGATATTAATTTTTGGAGCTGGATTTTATTTTCTGCAATCAGCTGCAGGAATGCCTCAAAATTGCGTTGCTCGGTCCAGCGAACGTATGCAATGGGGTAATCGATTCCTTGTTTTTCGTAGTGATCGTCATAGCGTCCAGGGCCATACGACATGCTGAGCTTGACCTCCAGTTCTTTTTTGTAGAATTCGTTCCGGGGGATGTCCATACCGACCATTCCGACCACCACTACACGGCCTTTGATACGGCTAATAATCCCTGCATCATGGATGGGTTGACTGCTGCTGGTGGATGCAGTGATGATGGTTGCATCGACACCAAATCCTTGGCTAAATGCAGCAGCTTTTTGAATAACACCTTCAGTGAGACAAACCTCATCTGCGCCCAGCACCTTAGCCAAGTCGAGTTTGTGGGGATCAATGTCAACGCCCAATACCTTGCATCCATTGGCCTTTAGTAGTTGTATGGTGATTTGACCGATCAGACCTAATCCCATCACGACGATGCGTTCTCCAAGGGTAGGGGATGCTTGGCGCAACCCCTGCAATGCAATGGCCCCAAGGCTTACAAAGCTGGCCTCTTCATCACCGACAGCGGACGGTACTTTTACCACCAAATTGGATGGAACAAAATTGAATTCACTGTGATTTGCAAAACCTGCCCCGCCACAAGCAACCCGGTCTCCTGCTTGTATTCCTTTTACATTTTTTCCCACTTCAATCACCTCGCCCATACAAGAATATCCCAAGGGAATGGGTGTATCAAGTTTATTAAATACTTTCTCCAAAGTGTTTTGGATACCTTCCTGTTTCATTTTTTCAAAAACCTGTTTCACCAAGTCTGGGCGTGCTTGGGCCTTACCAAGTAGTGATTTTTTTGCCAGGTCGACCAGCATTTTTTCAGTGCCAGCAGACACCAGCGAGTTTATGGTGCGCACCACCACACCGTTTTCACCACAAACCGGTGGAGGAACATCAAAAATGTCGATCAATCCCGTTTTGTATGATTGGATGATTTGTTTCATTAGGTAAGAGCGCTTAAAAATAATGCTCGGATCGCTTTTGGTGATGAAAAGATTTAAGTTCTATTAGAAAGGCTTGCACTGCATAAATTACTTGGGCGAATCAATTGAAATTGAAATGGCGTGTTTCGAAAAGCTACAGTAATTTGCAAATATTGCGATCCTGGAAGATCCTATTGATTGAATCCACTTTGAATCTGAACATGATTCCTAATTTGGAAATTCTTTTTTTCCATGATATTGAATTTAGTCGTGACGTACAATTGAATTTCACCTGCCACTGAAAACCCAATGCATATCAGCATGTTTAAACAAGGATATTTCCATTGTTAATTTTCAGAAGTAAAGATTTTGGGTAGAATCAATAGGTGTTCCTCCTTTACTCGAACAAATTTCCCTCCAGGACAATGACCCCTTCTCCAAAAATCTGAACTTTTTCACCGCACACATGCACTTCCATTTCTCCGGTTCTCAAAGAGCATTGTAGAGCTTTTAGTTGTTTTCTTCCCAATTTGGCGGCCCAAAAAGGGGCCAGAAAGGTTTGAACGCCTCCGGTAACCGGGTCTTCATTGGTGCCAGACCAGGGCCAGAAAAAACGGTATGAAAAATCAAATTCGGGTCCGTCAAACCGTGAGCTCACGCAGATACCACGCACCCCCGGACAATGATGAACCAATGCGGAAAAGTCGGGATTCAGAGCACGCAATGCTGCAAAATCATCCATTTCAACCAGAACGATGTTCAATGCTTCGGCGTATTGGATGCTCGCGTACGATGCTATGCCCAATGCTTCCAGCGCACCAGGAGACAATTGCCAATTTTTTAAAGAATAAATGGGAAACTCCATCATGATTTGATCGCCGATCTTGAATACATTCAACTCCAATTTACTTCTGGTGTAAAATCTAAGTTGATCCATGCCATGTTGATCAAACAATACTTTGGCAGCTGACAAGGTGGCATGACCACAAAGGGGGATTTCTTCTTTCGGCGAGAAATACAAAATGTCAAATTGATGCAAGTCGATAGGTGCGATGAATGCAGTTTCAGAAAATCCAATTTCGGTTGCAATGGATTGCATCATGGAATCATCTAACGTTTTTTCAACCAAGCACACGGCTGCCGGATTGCCTTTAAACTTTACTTTCGTGAATGCATCTACAAAATAAGTTTTCATGTTCGTCGATTGAATCTTTAATGATTTGGAGCGTATTATCAAACCAATAAAGGTTTGTTCGTATATCTGCCTACATTTTTTTGTGCATCAATAAATCGGTTTGGCGGTCATTGCCCAGCATGAATGCGTGGGATCCAAAAATCGAAAAACCATTTCTCTCGTAAAATCGAATGGCCCCTTCATTCTTTTCCCAAACACCTAACCATATCCTTTGGAAATCCTTATCATGTGCGATGTCGTAAATTTTTTCCAATAAGGTTTTTCCTATTCCGTTGCCCTGGTATGCTGACAAAACATAGATGCGTTCAATTTCCACGGCATTTGGATCGTGTGCATCAGTTTGTTGCAAATTCCAGTTCAGCTTAAAATACCCTATGGGCATTGCATCGCAGTAAGCCAAATAAAAGGCGCAGTCTGACGCATTCAATTCTTCCAATAATTTTGGCCGGCTAAACGCACGATCCATGTAAAGCTGCATGTTTTCGGGCGTGTTCAACTGACCAAATGCATTTTCAAAAGTCGAACGGCTCATGGATTGCAATTGATCAATGTCCCCGGATTCAAGCAATTGAATAGTGAATGAATTCATGCTATGTGATGTTTACTTTTTAAAGAGCAAAACAAAAAAGGATGGTGTGATCGATGATATTCAAGCGCCCATTACAAGGGTTGCCGGTTTACCATTTGATCAATTTTAAGTAAGATGCTTTTCCATTCATGTACATGCGACAAGTATACCAACCGGAAGGAATGTTGTGAGCATTCCACTCCACGAAGTGCTCCCCAGCCCCTCTTTCGTCTTGTACCAATGATGCCACTGGACGCCCGAATGAATCAAATACCTTCAAGTCTACAAATCCTGAAGTCAAAGTTGTGTAACGTATTTTGCTTACATCCTGCAGAGGATTTGGACTGGCGAAAAGATCGCCTGCGATTTTATGCGTTTCATTTTTTGTACCACTTAAAATAGCTATGACACTGGTTTCCCATGAATTGCCAATGCGAATTCCATCCACACTCATTTTAATACCACGCATACTTCCTTGAGCATAATTATTGGATAGGTGCAAATCACCCAGTGCATTAAAATCTGGCCCTTGTATGGTGCCGGCCAAAGCATTGCTAGGTTCGGCAGAAGGAACCCCGTTTCTAAAGACATATAATTTTACAGAATCGTTGTCACTGCCATCGATGAAAGAATATTTTGTGACACCGAGGTAGGTTTGAGAAACATTATAAAATTCATTGGAGTACACCGTTAAACCTTGTTTTTGAATGCCCACCTGGAACGTGCTGTCACTCAATCTTTTTAACATAAATCTTGTATTTAGGCTTGTACTGCCATCGTTTGGATTCAAAGCCAAACAAAAACCGGAATTTACGGTTGAAGGTAAGCTGTCCACCTGAAACATGAACGAAACATAGACGGCTCCACTGAGTATTGGGTTTGAAAATTTTTTCAATATCACATCACCTTCTCCATCATTTTGAAACTGGCATTTATTTCCACGACCGGATCCTACGTAACCATCGTAAACCAGTCCAGGTGAAGTGACCATGAAATTGTACTTCGAATTATTCCCACTGCGATGCCATCCGTTGCGGCTGTCTAAACTGTCAAACGGCCCAAATAGGAAATCTTCAGTCAAAACATTTTGTGCATTGATTGAACAAAATGTGCAAAAGAAAAGGAGTACGTTGAAGTGTTTCATGTTTGATTGATTTAATTTATAAATGTTTTTTATTTTTTTTTGATGTAGGTCTTCATGCCATCGCCCATTCATTTCTGATCAGTGGGCAATTGATTGCTGTTCCAGATTTCTCGATGTATTTTCCAAAGTCCATTTTCCTGTTTCCAGATCGCAATGAACTTTCCTTGATCATAAAATCCTCCGTTGGGATTGGGAAACTGATAGATTCCCTCTTCGACTACGGCCGAATCTGATCCATAAATGGCTTTGGCTTCTACCTCAATGATGAAGTCTTTATTCTTTCCCTGGTTGTAATAATAAGCAATGAGTTGATCAATTCCACAAATGGAAGTTGTGTCTTCAGGCATCGCACATGCATTTTGGCAATATCGCTCTTCGTACCATGGCAAACTATCCGTCAAGAAGCGGTATCCATAATTTGCATTGGCTTGGTGGATGTGGTTTTGAATGGCTACTAAATCAAAGTGCAGAGTAGGAGCCTCCGTTTTTCTCTGTTCGCATTGGAGAAACAGAGCAGACAAGAGCAATAGTATATTTTTCAATTCTTTGTTTGACAAAAAAACCATTATTAAATTTCAAAAAAAGTCCACCTTATTAGTTTTTCCAAAGTGGGGTCCTCACAGGATAGAACGCGATGCAAAGCTAATAAAATGCGCGTTTATCGATGCATATGCTTAAAATCAATGCACTGGGAACTGTGCGATTGTTCGGCCGCCAATAAAAACTTTTTTGACTTTTGTGGTGGCCAATTCTTCATCGGTGCATTGAAGTACGTTGCGGTCTAAAACCACCAAATCGGCTAGCTTCCCGGCTTCCAAGCTCCCTTTGATTTTTTCTTCAAACGCCGCATAGGCATTCCAAATGGTATATGAACGCAATGCTTCCACCCTGCTAAGTTTCTGTTCGGTGTAAAAGGGTAGTCCATTGTCCAATCGTTTTCTGGTGACCGCCGCATACATGCATTCAAAGGGGTTAATGGATTCTACCGGACAGTCGGTTCCATTGGCCATTCGCGCACCAGACTGAATCAGAGACCGCCAGGCATAAGCGCCTGTTTTAGCCCTGAAGCCACCCAACCTTTTTTCCACAAAAGGAGCATCCGATGTGCAATGAATGGTTTGCATGGAAGCTATGACGTCCAATGCCGCAAATCGTGGTATGTCGGCCGTATCAAGGTGCTGAGCATGTTCAATACGCCATCTGCGGTCATGCCCCGGATCGGAGGTCAATTGTTTTTCAAAGATGTTGAGAATTTCACGATTTGCCCGGTCACCAATGCCGTGTACACACAGTTGTAAGTTTCTGCGAAGACACTGTTCGGCCAGTTCATTCAATCGGTCCAATGGCATGGTATTTTGTCCGTGGTGATCGTGTTTGTCATCGTAGGCTTCCAGCAACCAGGCCCCATAACTGCCCAAAGCCCCATCCACATAGGCTTTGACGGCCTGAGCATGAAAACGGTGTGTCGTTTCGTCTGAAATGGGAAGTGCATCCATGGACTTTTGTACTTCGGTTTCATCTGCATAAAGCATGACCCATAGACGGTTGGCAATGAGCCCGGAATCACACCATTGTTTTTGGAGTATGATTTCTTCCAAACTAGACCCTGCATCCTGAAAACTGGTAATTCCATGCTTCAAACATTCCTGACTTGCCAGTTGGGCTTGTTGACGCAGAAAGCCGATCTTTTCTTCCGATGGCAATTTTTTCTTTGCTTCATCCATTGCATGGTTTATAAGATCCATCGCATTTTCTTCGAAAACACCGGTCAATTTTCCGAGTTGATCCTTCACAATCCGCCCCCCACGTGGCGCAATGGATTCCGGAGAAATGCCCGCCATGTCCATCGCCTTTTGATTGGCTATCAATGCGTGCCCAGATGCATGCACAAGCACCACCGGATGATTGGGACTGACGGCACTCAATGCATCGTGGTAGGGATAACCATTGAATTTTGCTTCGGCTTCATCTATCCATTTTTCCTGATGCCAACCCCGTCCTTCAATCCAGCTACCTAACGTGGCTTTTGCTACCGCATCACGGGTTTTATCCACAATTTCCATCCATGAACGGGTAGTCGATAAATTGAGTTGCAATAAGCTTTTTCCAAGACTTAAAAAATGACCATGGCCTTCGATCAATCCAGGCATGACAAACGCGCCTTCCAAATTTTGCATGGTGGTTTTTGGTCCTCGAAAGTGCATGATTTCTACATCTGTACCTACCTGCAAGATCCGGTCGCCTTTGACCGCGATGGCCTGCACCATGCGATCCAGGCTGTCTGCGGTGTAAATGGTTCCGTTATACAAAATTTGGTCTGCATACTCTTTTGGCTGACAAGCCGTAAAACACACCACGATTGAATAAAAAATCCAAAATGGGCTTAGCTTTGTTTTCATGATGGCAAATTTAAGACTGGGCGAAGAGTTGTTGTTATCCTTTGAGAAATTCCTGGCGGATCTACAACTTTCACAAGCGGAGCCTACCGCCTTGTACGAACCGGTTGATTACATCCTCTCGTTGGAAGCAAAGCGAATCCGACCTGTGTCTTTGTTGTTTTTCCAAAAGCTTTTCGGTGGTTCGCATGAAGCGGCCCTGTATGCAGCATCGAGCGTCGAACTGTTTCATAATTTTACACTGATGCACGATGACATCATGGATGAGGCGGATCTGCGACGCGGACACCCAAGCACCCATAAAAAATATGGTATGGCATCTGCCATTTTATCAGGTGATGTCATGTTGGTCCAATCCCTCGTGTACATGCGCCAAGCCGAGCATCTTGCTTCTGTCCCGGGTTTATGCGATTTGTTATTGAAAACCGCAAGGGAGGTCTGTGAAGGACAAGCCTTGGATATGGATTTTGAAAAACAAACGTTTGTTAGTTTGCAGCAGTATTTACAAATGATTGAATGGAAGACTGCCGTATTACTCGCCTGTTGTATGGAAACCGGAACCTTGATAGCCGGTAGAGCCGATTTGGCTAAATCCATTTACGAACTCGGGATCCTCGTGGGAATCGGATTTCAGCTGGAGGATGATTTTTTGGACTATTATGCACAAGATAACCGATTTGGAAAAACCAAAGGAGGAGATATCCTCAGAGGAAAAAAGTCCGCATTGGTACTGGAATTGGCAGCATGCATGGATGCTCCAACCAGAGAAGAATTTTTACAAACTTACCAACAACATACCCAACCGGAAGCACGTCTGGCATGGATGGAACCTCTACTGGAGGCTTATGGCATACATGCTAAACTTGGAGAGCGCGTCCAATCCTATAAGGATAGGGCTCATTCGATCATAGACCAATTGGCAATCTCATCAGAAAACCGGGAAGCCATTCGCGAATGGGTAGGACAAATTTTGGGCAGGGGAAAATGACTCTCAAGGGCGCTCAACGACCTTTGCATCGCAACGAGCTTGAGCATTTAGACTTTCAAACTGGCTTCAAGATGCTTGCAATGAACATCTTCAAATTTTATAAAAGAAACTGGTCATTCTTATAAATCACTGAAAAATCTTGTCCGACTGGATACCGCGCAGGATTATTTTTGCGATTCATAAACCTAGCGCAGCACTTTATGTTACTCTTTAGATAAAAGTCAATGTATGAAATGCCCAATTTGCATCGAAGAATTACTCATGAGTGAACGCAACGGTATTGAAATTGATTACTGTCCGAAATGCCGGGGTGTTTGGTTGGATCGTGGGGAGTTGGATAAGATCATCGAACGTTCGCATGCAGCCGAAGACGTTCCCCCAAGACCTATGGATCGCCCGGCTTATCCTGAAAGAAGGGGACACGAGGAGCCCTTTTACGGAAAAGATTACAAACATCACAAACACAAAAAGAAGTCGTTTCTCGACGATTTGTTTGATTTTTAATAAATCGCCGGCATATGAAGACGGAGCTGCATTTTTGGATTTATTTTACCATTTTTATTTTGGCTATGTTGGCCATCGATTTGGGTATTTTTCACCGCAAATCAAGATCGGTAAGTTTTAAAGAATCCATCTTATGGACCTTCGTGTGGTTTGGCTTATCCATGTTGTTCAATGCCATCGTTTATGCATGGAAAGGTCCCGACAAATCATTCGAATTTTTGACAGGCTATGTCATCGAATTGTCGTTGAGTGTCGATAACCTTTTTTTGTTCATCCTCATATTCAAATATTTTCGTGTTCCGCAAGAATACCAGCATCGCGTTTTGTTTTGGGGAATTCTTGGGGCCCTGGTCATGCGCATCGTTTTTATACTAGCCGGTATTGCTTTGATCAACCAATTTCATTGGATCATTTATGTTTTTGGGGGCTTTATCATTTATACGGGTTTTCGGATGTTCTTTCAAAATGATCAGGAGGTGCAGCCGGAAAAAAATTGGGTCATCCAATGGATCAAAAAAGTGTTGCCGGTTACCAAGCATTTTCACAAAGACCGGTTTTTCATTCACCGCAATGGCCTTCTTGCTGCGACCCCGCTGTTTATCGTACTGGTTTTTGTTGAAATAACGGATCTAATCTTTGCTGTAGATTCCATTCCCGCAATTCTAGCGATCACTACCGACCCATTCATCGTGTTCACCTCCAATGTTTTTGCCATTTTGGGACTGCGCTCTTTGTATTTTGCTTTAGCCGGTATGATGGGGTTATTTCATTATCTCCATTACGGACTGGCAGCTATCCTGCTTTTCATTGGGACGAAAATGGTCCTTACGGATATCATCAAATTACCCATTCAATGGGCTTTGATCATCGTGTTGACCATTTTGATTGGGAGCATCATGGCTTCTTTGATCTGGAAACAACATAAAACGGATTGAGTAATCCGTTTTCAGATGCATTATTTCATGGTCATTGCAGTTGGATTGATCACACATTATTGGCCATAAAATGCACCTGTTTAGTGCTGATTGATCGATGATTTTGTGACTTTTATCCAATATTCGAACCGCCAGAATAATAAATCGTCTGTAGTATACATTATCAGTGAATATAACCGAAAGCTTTGTCAATTAAAACAATCTATGCAGGAATGATGAGGTCCTTTTTTATCATGAATTTTTAAAGCAGACACTACCAATCTATTAAAGCCTGCTGAAGATGTTTTATTTTTACTAATCAATTGAGCCTATTATGAATTCTTCTGAAAATGCACCAAACTCAAACAGGGAATTGAAGTTTTATCATATTGCTTTGGTAATTGCTTCCTTGTTTGTTTATTTGGAATGGGGTGTTGGAAATCACAGTTTCTTGTTTGAAGCCGAAAAAGAGGTATTGAGCAAGTTGTTTGTGGATCCTATCAGTGTGCTGCACCCTTTTACCGTGTTTCCATTGATTGGACAACTCATGCTGATCAGCTCCCTTTTTATGAAACGCCCCAACCCTTGGCTTACCAAAACCGCCATTTTGTTTTTAGCTTGTTTGGTAGGTTTTATTTTCGTGGTGGGAGTCCTGTCCATGAATTGGAAAATCATGGTGTCGACCATGCCATTTTTGATCCTTGCCATCCTTGCTTGGAAGAAGCATAGTATTGTGGAGAAGAGCTATTCGACTGAATGATGACGATCCGCCTATGATGAATATTGAACTTCGGCCTTGGGAAATTGCGGATGCTCCATCGTTGCTAAAATATGCAAACAATTGGAACATTGCACAATACATGGATGATCAGTTTCCGCATCCTTATACCTTGGAGCATGCGCATGACTTCATCGACTTCGCACGTTCTCATGATCCCGTTCACGTTTATGCCATTGAAACGCTTGGTGAAGCAGTAGGCGGCATTGGAATCCATCCGCAAAGAGGTATTTACCAAAAGAATGCAGAAATGGGTTATTGGTTGGCTGAACCTTTTTGGGGCAATGGCATCATGACTGCGGCCATTCGCCAAATGATCCCCATGGCTTTCGAACGATTTGATGTCGAAAGAATATACGCAAGGCCGTTTGGTACCAATTATGCTTCACAGGCGGTGTTGGAGAAAAATGGATTTAAATTGGAAAGTGTCATTCCACGAGGCTTTTACAAGAGGGGACAATTTCATGATGAACTGATTTATGCCATTCGTAAAATGCATCGTGTCGATCCACCATCCGAAGAACCTGGAGCGGGTAATCATTTTTAATGATTTTCTATTAGAATCTATCTGAACGAACGACCGTTCGTGACGAGTTGAATTCATAACCACATGGTTCATGGTTGTGATAAGATGTCAATGCATCTCAAGCACTTTTCAATTTAGGATGCATCGTTTAAAGCATAATAGGAATCGGTGCATGATGCCTGGTCGATCAAAACCCTTTTAGGATAGCGCTTTCCCCGTTTCATAAGGAATGCATGCCAAAGCAAGGCCTCATTCCACAGCGTTTATCCATGCGCTGTTGCTAAGGAAGACTGGATGCAAAGTTTATGAAACGTTTTTTCAATTTGCTCCAATGCATAATCCAATTGCTCCAATTCCAGTCCAGCAGTCAGGGATACCCTAACCCTCGTTAGTTTTTTGGGCACAGCGGGGTAGGGGACGGCGTTGACCAGGATGCCGGCTTCGTGCAGTTGATATGCCATTTGTTTGACCTTTGTGTCATCGCCAAGAATGATCGGTATGATGGCTGTCTGGGTATTGCCAATGTGGAGTCCCATGTTGCGCAAGGCAAAGGTAAAATAGTCAATGTTTCGCCAAAGTTTTTGAATGCAATCCGGATTGGATTCCAATACTTCCAACGCTGCGATCACACCTGCCGTGATGGGCAAGGCAGGCGAAGTAGAAAACATGTACGAACGTGTAGCGATTTGCAGATAAGAGATCATCTCTTTAGAGCCTCCTACAAATCCACCGACCGATCCCAATGCTTTGCTGAAAGTCCCGGTAAGCACATCCACCTTCGCTCGATGTGCAAAGTAATCAAGCGTTCCCCTCCCGTTTTGGCCAATGACACCGGTTCCATGTGCATCATCCATGAGTACCCAAGCCCCATAATGGTGAGCCATTTCGGTGATTTCATCAAGCCGGGCAATGTCGCCGTCCATGGAATACACTCCATCCAACACCACGAGTTTATTTTGCTGGTCTTTGGCTTTGTTTAGACAATGTTCCAGTGAATTCAAATCGTTGTGCCTGAATACCATGCGGCTTGCATGGGCGCAACCATCCATCAGACTTGCATGAGCGTATGCATCGCAAATGGCCACGTCATGTGGTCCCAGCAAAGCGCGGAGTACGCCCATGTTGGTTCCGTAACCAGAGGAGAAAATCATCGCGGCTTCCACTCCTTTGAATTCAGCAAGTTTTTTTTCCAAACGGGTATGCAAAGCGTGTGTTCCGGTAAGCATGGGAACACTTCCAGAACCCATTCCATAAGTTTCCAAAGCATGGGCTGCCGCCGATTTGACCTTTGGATGTTGAGACATGTTCAAGTAATCGTTAGAGGCCAGATGAATCATGCTTTGTTTTTTCTCCATCTCAACCATGGGACGGCAAGCTCCGGCCATTTCGCGACGATAGGTATACAACTTCTGTGCTTTTAAATCGTCGAGGTAACTGTTCAAAATCTCAAAACGTTCCTGAAATCCACAAGCTAACAGTTGTTTGTCGTAAAGGCATTCCAACAGACTGTATTGCGTGCTGTCTACGAAGCCATGTTTGCTTTTGTTGAACGTGTTTAATGGTAAGGGTGTTCCCAAGTTTGTATCGTTTTCAACACTTGCGTTAAACTTCATATTTTTTAAATTTGATTACGGCACAAAAGTATGGCCGCGCAGTGCGCGAGCTTTCCCCGAAAAAGGGGATTTCGCAGCGCCTGAATAAAATCCCCGAAAAGGGGGATTTTCTCAAGGTGTTTCAATAGTGTCGGTAAAATTTGAAATCTTTACAGGATGAATCAGCTTGGATTGCATCGCATTCTGGCCATTTGGATGACCGTCCTTTCGATGGCATCAGCGGTGCATGCACAAATGTGGACGGATAGTGGATTTCAAACGAGGAAAAAATTAGCCCTTGAAAAATTAAAAATTTATCACAACGAAGATACAAGCAGGGTAAATGCATTGGGAGATGTGTTCGAATGCGCCGTCTTTCTGAAACAACGACAGGAAGTGATGGGATATGCCAACGAAGGACTTTCTTTGAGTAAAAAGTTAAGTCATCTTCCTGGTATCATGAAGGCATATTATTTTATGGCCAATTACCATGTCGCAAAAAAATCTTACGATTCAGCCTTGTTGTATGTGGACAGCATGGTAAATGTTTCGGGTAAACACGAACATGATCGCTACCACCGATTCAAATGTTTGGCTTTCAGGTTGCAGGGACAAGTGTATTTGCGTTTGGAAGATTACCGTCGTGCATTGGATGCTTTTCACGCTTCGCTGGATTATTTTAAAAATGTTTTGGAAGAGAACACGATGTATATCTACAGGGATATTTCCAATATATACTCCTACCAGGACAATCTCGACAAAGCATTGGAATATTCGCAACTGGCTGCGGAGGTTTCCTTACAACTACGCGACACCATCAGTCGCATTTCTGCAGCGATTCATCTGAGTACTTTGTATATCCAAAAAAAAGATTTGCGCAAGTCTTTGCAAGCGCTTGAGCCTCTTCGGAGCTATATGCCTGACCCAAAAGAACTCAATCTGACGTATGCCTATTATCGAAATTTGGGAAACATAGCCAAGCATCAAGGAAGCATTTCCAGGGCCTATAATTACTTGGACAGCGCGTTGATTTACGCCGAACAGAGTACGCATGCCATTTCCATCAACGAAGTATTGTTCGCCCAATCCGATTTGTTGCTGCAGGATCAAAAGGTTTCCGAAGCAAAAAGAAAACTGATGCGCGCGGTAGCGCTTTCTGAAAAGGTTTCAAACAAACTCGATATGCATACGGCGCTGGTCTTGTTGGCCAAATGCTATGTGATGGAAGGCAATCCTTCACGGGCTTATGAAACGGTCCAAAAAGCCATGGCATACAAAGACAGCATTCTCAAAGAGTCGATCATCAAACACCTCAATGCATTGGAAGTAAATCATCAGAATGCACAAAAGGTGAAGACCATTGAATCGCTTAAGACCGACAATGCACTGAAACAAGCAAAGATCAATTATCAGGACAAACTCACATTGTTGTTGGGCATATTGGTCATGAGCTTGCTGTTGATCGTGTTTCTGAGTTTCCATTTTTATAGACAGCGCCGAAAGTTGTTTCAGCAATCCTTGGAAGATTTGGAAAAGAGCAAACAAATCCATGCCATCAATGCCTTGGTCCAAGGGCAAGAGGAAGAACGCAAAAGACTGGCACAAGAGCTGCATGACAGCTTAGGCGGTATGTTGTCGGGCGTAAAATTATCCATGATAAACATGAAAGAAGATCTGATCATGAACCCTGAAGTACAGAGTAAATTTGAAAAAGCACTTGGCTTGATGGATTTATCCATTCAAGAATTGCGGCATGTAGCACACAACATGATGCCTGCAGCACTGGTGAAATTGGGATTGAAAGATGCCATACAAGATTATTGTCAGTCGGTGGGCGTGACGGGCATACCCAAAGTACAATTTCAAATCACCGGAGAAGCACGGAATTTACCCGACACGGCCAATATCAATGTTTACCGCATCATTCAGGAATTGGTCAACAACTCGATTCGCCATGCAATGGCGAGCTATGTGCTGGTCCAATTGCACTACGATGTCACTCAAATCGAAATCACGGTAGAAGATGATGGAAAGGGATTTAATGTCTTAGTCGATGCAAAGGGCGGCATGGGTTTGGACAACGTTAAAAAACGCGTTGATTACTTCAAAGGAACATTGGACATCCAATCCTCGACCCAGCAAGGTACTTCTGTTTACATACAACTTCCAATTTAATCGCAGCATGGCTATACGCTTGATCGTGGTGGATGATCATCCCTTGGTGGTCGAAGGATTGAAGAATACTTTTATGATGGATGCCGATTTTACCTGGTGTGGATGTGCTGCTTCGGCAGCAGATTGTTTGGACATTTTATCTTCGCAACCCTGTGACGTATTGTTGCTGGACATCAGTTTGCCCGACCAGGGAGGAATTGATTTGTGTCATCAGCTTAAAAAACGCTACCCAAATCTAAAAATCATTGGCTTGAGCACCTTTCATCAGGGAAGTTACATCGCACGCATGATGGATAGCGGCGCCAGTGGATACTTGATTAAAAATGCTTCGACCGATGAAATAAAGTTTGCCATACGATCGGTCTTCAAGGGCGAAATCTACCTCAGTCAGGAAGCGCGCCAGCAACTGGAAGCCAAGCAGAGCCAAGACAAACACCAAGCCGTATTGACCAGACGTGAACTGGAAGTATTGCGCTTGATTGCAGATGGACTCACCAATCCCCAAATAGCCAAACAACTGTTCGTAAGCATTGATACGGTCGACAGCCATCGTAAAAATTTATTGGCCAAAACACAATGCAACAACACCGCCGCATTGGTTCGATACGCCTTTGAAAATGGATGGGTGGGAATGGATAATAAATAATAAATAATAAATAATGGATAACCCCGAAGGGGTGTCATGATATTAACCCAGAAGGGGTGTCATGATATTAACCCCGAAGGGGTGGCATGAACTTAACCCCGAAGGGGTGACATGATATTAACCCCGAAGGGGTGGCATGAACTTAACCCCGAAGGGGTGTTATGAACTTAACCCCGAAGAGGTGGCATGAACTTAACCCCGAAGAGGTGGCATGATATTAACCCCGAAGAGGTGGCATGAAATTAACTCCGAAGGGGTGGCATGATATTAACCCCGAAGGGGTGTTATGAACTTAACCCCGAAGAGGTGTTATGAACTTAACCCCGAAGGGGTGGCATGATATTAACCCCGAAAGGGTGGCATGATATTAACCCCGAAAGGGTGGCATGATCTTAACCCCGAAGGGGTGACATGATCTTAACCCCGAAGGGGTGGCATGAACTTAACCCCGAAGAGGTGTTATGAACTTAACCCCGAATGGGTGGCATGAACTTAACCCCGAAGGGGTGGCATAATATTAACCCCGAAGGGGTGGCATGAAATTAACCCCGAAGGGGTGGCATGAACTTAACCCCGAAGGGGTGGCATGATATTAACCCCGAAGGGGTGGCATGAAATTAACCCCGAAGGAGTGGCATGAACTTAACCCCGAAGGGGTGGCATGAACTTAACCCCGAAGAGGTGGCATGAACTTAACCCCGAAGAGGTGTTATGAACTTAACCCCGAAGGGGTGGCATGAACTTAACCCCGAAGAGTTGTCATGAACTTGACCCCGAAGTGGTGGCATGAACCTAACCCCGAAGGGGTGTCATGAACTTGACCCCGAAGTGGTGGCATGAACCTAACCCCGAAGGGGTGGCATGATCTTAACCCCGAAGGGGTGGCATGATCTTAACCCCGAAGGGGTGGCATGATATTAACCCCGAAGGGGTGTCATGATATTAACCCCGAAGGGGTGGCATGATCTTAACTCCGAAGGGGTGGCATGATATTAACCCCGAAGAGGTGGCATGAACTTAACCCCGAAGAGGTGGCATGAACTTAACCCCGAAGAGGTGTTATGAACTTAACCCCGAAGGGGTGGCATGAACTTAACCCCGAAGGGGTGGCATGAACTTAACCCCGAAGGGGTGGCATGATATTAACCCCGAAGGGGTGGCATGATATTAACCCCGAAGGGGTGGAATGATATTTTTGAATTCATGCCTGCAACATAAAAGACCAACCAAAGCGACAAAATGCGTTTTCCAAACTAACGAACGTTTGTTCATAAGAAGGATTGCGCTTTTTGCCAATGCCATCAACCAATTCATCAAGAATCAGATGGAAATAAGCTGCGGATAGCAATCTCGCGGTAGTCGAAAATTTCTCTGACTTTCCTGTGTACGAATAGCTTTCCAGCCAACCAACCGAAGATTGATTTTCCGACATCGTAATAGAGGATGTCCGTCATCCATACACCATGTTCCACGACTTTGAAATGGTGTTCATGATGCCAATAAGCATAAGGCCCTTTGATTTGCTCGTCAACAAAATACCGTTGATCCCTTACATGCGTAATTTCGGTAACCCATTCAATGGGAATGTTGACCATCGGCCTGAGCTGGTATCGTATGAGCATGCCTTCGTACATCTCTGTCGGACAGTCACTCAGTATTTTAAACTGAAGTGCAGCAGGAGTCAAGGCGTTTAAATTCATTGGCGAGGAAAAGAATTTCCAGGCTTGCTCGATGGATATGGGAATGAACAGTTCGCGGCGTAAAGTATACATAGCGCATACGGAACAAGAAATCTTAATAATGGTTTTGGAACATTCCACAAACAATTCGGCCTCTTTAGGTAAAACGATTTTTGAATGGGCAAAAAATGCAGGGTATTGAGTGGGAGCTGGTGTGTGTTATAATCATTTTATTTTATTGGACTAACTTTGGAATGATTGGCTTAATATTTTTATATTCGCTGAAGCAAACAAACAATCCAATAAAACAAGCATTATGGAAAATCAATTGCAAAACACTGTTTGGAGAATTTCTTTGATCATTGCCCCTTTGTTGGTGGCCATCAGCCAGTTTTTCTGGTCAAATGGTGTGTTGGGAGAAACCTCGGGCGTTATTCAAATTTATGGCTTTGTGTTTTGGGTGATCGCCTACCAGGGTATGTTTGAACAACTGAGACCACAATATCCCCGTTATGCCACTTTTGGATTCATCGTGGCCGTGTTGGCCTGCGTGGGAGGTTGTTTTTTCGGCTTTGAAGGTTTGTACAATGAAGCATTGGGCATTTCTGACACAGCAGCAGCGAGTGAATTGCATGCAAAATTTGGAACGGGCCGGGTGATCGCATTGTTGTTGCCAGGAGTTGCTAACCCTTTGAGTTGGCTGGTCATGGCGGTGATGCTTTGGAAAGCTGGCAAAACGCTTTGGTGGCAGTCATGTACTTTAGGTTTAGCTGCGATCTTGTTTCCGATGAGCAGAATTCCGAGAATTCCTTGGCTGGCACATGCGGACAATGCCTTGATGTTGATCGCCATGTGTCTGATCAGCTACCAACTCTTCAGTGCCCGTAACAAGGATTGAAGGGGAGGGAAATTTGATGGACTTGATTTAACCATGGAATGTAAAGGAGATCATATACCTTGAAGCAAGGTGTAATTTATAATGGAACCACACCTACCTGATATGAAAAGCATTTTCTACATGTTTGCCTTGCTTGTAACACTCATTTCTTGCAAGCCCACGATTTACAATCTCGACAGTTTGCCCGATGTTTTTTGCGAATGTTCAGGAGGCCGATTGCAATACCAACTGAAAGACGCAGATCGCAGCAGTCTTGCTTTTGAACCTTCTTCGGCTGTGACCGAAATCGCAGAGGAAATCGGACCGGGCGGCCAAACGGTCGTGCGATTTAGAATTTGCGAGTCCGGTTCAGCAACCATCACGGCGGTCAATGGAAACGGTACTTCTACACATACGTTTCAATTTCGTAAGATTTCTGAACCATCATCATATGGCGGCACGTTGAATCCAGTGTGCACAGGTGCTCGATTTGCAGGGTGGAGTTGGTTACCGCTCTACGATGCCAACCTGCCGCAACCATATCCTTCAGACGGCGTGTTGAGTAGTATTCGAATTGAAGTGGATCGCGCTGGTGTTTTTAGGTACAACTCCAGAACGGTCGATGTAAGCCCTGGTGTTCAGCTATTAAATGATTTCGATGGCATGAATCCCAATGTATCGAATTACGAATTCTTCGCATCGCTGAATGCGGACGAGCAATGCGCTGAATCGGGAGCGGTATTGCCATCCGGCCGCAGACCGCCGCGCAATTTTTCCATCACCATCACGGTGAGGTGTCCATAAAATCAGCCTGCACTCAAAAAGGGCCATTGCCAGGAAGGCCAGTTTTCAATTATTGTTTTGCGTAAGCAATTTATACCCCATGCCATGTACGGCTATGATCGATAAATTTGGGTCTATTTGAATTTTTTTTCGAAGCCTGGAAATGAATACGTCGAGACTTCTCGACACTTGCACGCCTTCATCTTCCCAAATTTGTTGGAGTATGTATTCGCGGGAGAGCAGGGTATCAGCATGTCTTGCAAACAATTGCAACAACTTGCATTCGCGGTAGGTGAGCGTTTGCATTTTTGCAAAGCTTACGAACGTTAGTTTTTCGGGATATAGTTTGGATTGTCCCAGAGGAATGAATGGATCCTCGTCTTGGTTGGGCATCTGATGCTTGTTTGACATGGAACGCATTCTAAATTTCCAATAGAATAGACCACCCAATCCCAACAATGCGAAAATGATCAACCAGCTGAAGGATGGATTTTCTTCGTGTGCATCAACAAACTGAATTTCAATGTAGCGACATGCTTCGGTGATTTCACGTCCTTCGCACGGGAGTGATTTTCCTTCGGTGTAATCACTTTTGTGAAAGCCAAGGTCGATCCGATCATCTTCGCACCGGCGAATGGCTACATGATAAGGAGTGCTGATTTGGTACAACTGCAAGGCTTCTTCCAAATGAAATGGAAGTTGTTCGTACCGGAAACCAGTGTTCAAGCGTATCTGCCAAAGCCTTGTGTTTGGACTGGCGGTGACTTCGATGCGCGACAGGCTGTCGCCGGCTTGTCTTAATAGTGCATCGGCAGTGCGCCTGAGTGCCAAATAGATACCATTGGAATCCAATGTAGATTTCGTTGGGTTTGCACACATTAAACCCAGGGGACAAAGAAGAGCTACCGCAAAAGCTATATGTCTACAAAACTGAATCAATGAGTGGTTGCTGGGTGTATTGCGTCACGATTTTCGGATATTGTCTGCACTCGTACTGTAATCAAACTTGCGCCACCAAAGGTAGGCAATATGTGGATGTGCTTGGGTAACACGCGCAAAGAAATTTGTTTCCAGAGCAGTTACTAACGGATTGCTTGTTGTTACCAAGTCATCGCATTGAAGTGATCAACAACCCTGTATCTTATGCAGGTACAATGCAGTACCGAAACTATTCAGTTCAATCCATCCCGCCGAATTAAAAGGATAAACCAACTCCCATGTCTTGCCTTGATCCATGCTGGAATACACCCCCGAATCGATGCTGCAAAACAACAGCTTGCCAAATTGCAAGAAGTCACCAACTGAAATGCTTGGAGGCAAATTGGATTCCATGCGCTGCCATGTCTTGCCTCGATCCGTTGAATGGTAAAGCAAGGCACATTTGAATTGGGGATGTTTCGCATCACGAGGATACCCATTGAATACCATGATCAGCTGATCGTTCAATACCTTTAATGAACCATTCATGTCATCATGATGCAATACCGTTTTCCAGTGCTGTCCATGGTCATCTGATCGCATGAGGCGGTTGCTGGTAGCAAAAAGTGTTTGATCATGAAGGATGACTTCCTGAAAGTTTTTGAGAGGAGGCATGGGTTCCCAGCTTTGTCCATGATCGGTCGAGCGCAATGCTTGTGCCTCACACAAAGCGATGAGCTCCTGGTTTGAAATTTCCAATATGGAATAGGGGAGATACTTTTGGATGGCACCATAAACGGGAATCCATAGACTGGTACCATTCTGACTGAAATGAATCTTACCATTCTGCCCAATGGCATACAAACCGTTGAGTCCGGGAATAAGTCTTTGAAAGCCTTCCGGAAAAAAAGGATCCTTTGTCCACGCCTCATCCGGACGGGTCTGGAAGAAAAGACCGGCTGAGGTGGTCATGAACATTTTATTGCCATAAGACAACAATCTCGAGAACTGAGCATCTGCGGGCAGGCCGGTTGAATGGCTTTGCCAGGTTTTTCCAAAATCTGTACTGAAGGCGTACATTTCGGGTGATTTGGGCGGTGCTTGGGTGAACCAAGCTGCCGAATCCATGCTTTGCAATGCGGTGCTTGGGACGCGGCAGTTCGGATGTGTGGAAATTTTTTGGGTTTCCATCAAAGAGATCAAAAGGTAAAATAAAAACCAACTGTTCATATCAGAATTTTTGTTCGGCGAATGTATCCTATAGCGTAGCAGATGCCGAAACCTTTCATGTAAAAGATTGTAACCTAAGTGTAAATTGATGTTTAATAAATGATAAATGCTTGATTGAGTATTGTTTACAAAAATGAAATAGCGACCTGATACAAAGTTAAAGAACGAGCGGTTGTTATCAAACATGAAATGCCTCGTATCGTAAATCAACAGATTGGTATTATTTCAAAAAATTTTTAAGTATTCTCCGTCCTTGCAGATGAAAGCTGCAAGAATTTTGAGGAGGCATGAGTATATTTACCTGATAAGGATGCAAGGAGTCCGGATGACCTGGTCCATTAACCCTTGATATTGAACTTTTAATTCACTTCGAATGAACGCTTCCAAAACATTAGCCCAACGTCTTGATGAGGTCTTGTTGTCTGGCAAATGGATTGCCCACACCAATGTGCAGGAGCAATTGATGCAAACCGATTTTTCAGAAGCAATGAAACGTTGTGGCGGTTGCAACACCATTGCGCAGCTTGCATTTCATCTCTTGTACTATGTGGAAGGATTGCAACGGGTGATCGATGGTGGGCCGCTGGACATCAAGGACCGCGAAAGTTTCAATATGCCTGCGATGGTTTTGTCAAGCGATTGGGATCTTTTGCGCAAGCGATACCTGCAAGCTGCAAGCCAGTTTGTGCGATCGGTCGAGAACATGGATGAAGAGCGCTTGCATTCGGACTTTGTAGAAGCGCAATACGGAACCTGGCAACGCAATCTGGAAGGGGTCATTGAACACAGCTATTACCACCTGGGTCAGATGGTGTTGATCCGAAAGTGGATGGGGTCTGAAACGGTGTAAATAATTTTCTTTTTTGATCTTGTTCCAGGATCCAATCCTTGTTGGCAACAATGATTAAAATCCTTGATTGCAATTTTAATTGCGGATATGGGTTTTTTCGCATAGCCAATTTTTAATAATTTTATCCTGACTTGCAACAAAATGCCTTTGCACACGGACCAATACATTCCACGCACCATGCCGATGAAGCTATTCATACGCAGCATCTGGACTTTGCAGGATTACCATCCTATGGAACGAACCGAAGTGATCTTACCCAAAGGAACGGTGGAGTTGATCTTCAATTTATCGGATCAAATCACCTGTAAATGCGGTGACCATTCAAACAATTTTGTGCTTCCAGTGTGTTTTCTCAATGGCATGAATATTCAGCCTGTGGCGCTGGGTAAATATGGCCGGCAACACTTCATTGGTCTGCAATTGAATACGCTCGGTCTGAAGACTTTGCTCGGGGTTTCGGTCGACGAATGCATGGATGCCGTGGTAGAGGGCTCCGAATGCAGCAAGTCCCTACAACGCCTGTCGGCTAAGTTGTGTGTAGAAAAGAATTTTCAAAAACAAACAGCTATTCTGTTGCAGTGGATTGAAGACCGTCTACAACGTGCAAAAAAATTGGAGTGGGTGCACCGCATGCACGAACTCTTTTATAAAGAGCGTACCACGCCCATCACGGTTGAAGGCCTTCACCGGATAGCCTGCGTATCGGAGCGGCAATTGAGGCGGTGGTCCTTGGTGTGGACGGGATTGGCTCCGGAAGATTATTTGCGGTACCAAAAATATTTAAAGGCATTGAACAACATCCACCACACAGAACACACCTTAACCGACATTGGCTTAATGAGTGGGTATTATGACCAGTCGCATTTCATCCGCGAATTCAAACGGCATGCGCACCTGACACCTTCACAATACCGGAAGCATGCAAAGGGGCAACCAGGACATTTATTTGTGTAAAAAAGGATGACTCGAAAGAGATGAGCTAAAATTGTCCGGTATATACAATTTTAAATTTCATTAGGGTATTTGTTTTGTCTTTCAAATTGAAAGGACATGATCTACCAGTTTTCGTTAATTGAAAAAATATTGTTGTCAAACGACATCATTCCCCATCCGTTTGGCGACGCATCTTTTTCGGTTGGTTTGGGTTTTGCTTTGGGCAGTGCGGTGAAATTGGGAATTGCAGACCAGCTTGCGATGGAGGAACGCGACGTTGCCCAAATCGCGCAAGGGGCAAAGGTGAGTGAGTTGGGAGCCGAGTTGATCCTCGATTGCCTGGAAGCGTTGGGATACGTGCGCAAGAATGGACGCAACTATGCTTTCAACAAAAGAGGATACAAAAATTTGTCGGCCGAATCGCCCAATAATTTTCGGCATTTCATTTTGTTTTGCAACAATCTGTACAAGGGTTATTTGCAATTGGATGATACCGTCAAGGCGGGGAAACGCGTGCATTCGAGCATGCTGGAAGAAATGAGTGAATACGAGTGGGAGTTGTTTTCAAGGGCCATGATCGATATTTCGCGAACCAACTGCGCAGAAGTGGTGAAGAAAATAAAAGTTGAAATGACGGATCGCAAAGTATTGGATCTGGGCGGATCACACGGATTGTACAGCATCGAATTGTGCAAGCGGAATGCCGGATTGCAAGCAACCATTGTGGATTTTCCACCTGTGCAAAAATATGCAGAAGAGTGCATTCAGAAGCATCAGGCGGGTGATCGCGTTTCTTTTTTAGCGGCAGATTTCATGAAAGCCGAACTGCCTGCAAACAACGACCTCATTTTAGCCTTCAACATCATTCATGGATTAAATCCGGAGGACAATGCGGCTTTGGCCAAGAAAGTATACCAGGCATTGAACAAAGGAGGCCGTTACATCATACTTGATCAAATCAAAGGCATTGGAGGATCTTCGCAAATGTCGAAGGCCACTACTTCATACATGGCTTTGAATTTGCTGCACCAGGCTGGGGGGAAGACCTATTCCAAACAAGAAGTCGAAGCATTTGCTGCAAAAGCGGGTTTCCGGTTGGTTGCCCTCAAGAAGTTGAATGCCCCTGGATTCGGGGTGTTGGAGTGTGTGAAGAGTTAACAGATTATAAGAAGAAGCTTTAAGCCAAAAGCTTAAAGGAAGAAGCTCATCGCCAAAAGCTTCAAGCGTAAAGCAATTCCAATAAAAAGGCTTGATGCGGAAAAGGAAGTTGCGTGATTCATGTTACGTGAAATGAAAAACATCAAGAAAGGTAAATCCGAGCAGTAGTCATTTGTTGCATGTAGATTCATTGCGAACGCCCGGTCACTGGAGTACCGCATTTATTTTTTTACTTTTTAGAATTTGGGTGATAACGGAATGCGCATTTGAGTACATTAAGATATCCAGGCAAAAAAATTCAATTCATTAAACTAAAATAATTTATTCATGAAGACAATTTGTACGAGGGGCTTAGGCCTGTTTTCTTTGATGCTTACATTGGTGTTTACCTCCGATTTGTTTGCACAGAGCGCACCCGGCAAAACGGGAGTTTCAGCAACAGCTGCCGAATATTCGAAAGTGGTACCAAAAGACAAAAGGGGAGAGGTGACCCGGGAGACCGACTGCATCGACTTGTATGTTAAAAGAGGTTGCGTGAGGTATTCAGTTGCTTTTCCAGTTGACGCAAAAAAAACGCCCGATGTGATCCAGGTATGTGCACAAGGAAACAATGTTACCGATATCAAGAAAGTAGACATATGCAAACCCGGCGCCACCAAAATCACCGTGAAATATGAGAAAAGCAGTGATGACGCATTGATCGAATTTGTACCTCGCAGACCCCCTGCAAAAATCAATGTGGAGAGCAAAACTCCTGAAAAACAGCAGTAATCGAAATTTTGCAATCATATAAACCAGTCGGCAGTTCCCGGCTGGTTTTTTTATTGGGTGGAGACTATAAAAAATGAAAAGCGCACTTCGACCAGTTTGATGCAAAAGCACCCAATGAAGGGACTAAGGCCAAAAGAGTATGTCATTGAAATTTTAGCGGCCCGGGTGGTCATGATAAGCAGCTGGGTTCAGTGTTTTGATTGAAGCATATGAAAATAGGTTTCTCACGAGGGCTATGAAAATTGATCGTGAAAATATTTTCTTGCAAAAATATACAAGCTATCAGGATCATTTTTAACTTCGTAGCATAAACCAACCATCCCCAAAAGATGAAGTCCTAGAGATGAATGGTATATCAAACGCGGAGAGGCATTTATGGGACGAGCCGTTTGAATGCGTTCAAAGATTGCAGAGAAATTTAATGGATGGTACAGTCGGGTGGATTGCCCGGTGGGCTGGCCGTTTGGTCGATGAGCCCAATGGGCGCAAAAATTGATTGAGTGAACTGGTAATATTTTGCCAGGGAGAAGGACTCAATGACAGAACTACAAAGTGACGTTGCCCCAAAGCCGTAAGCAGAAAGATATTGTGCGGTAAGTAAATGAGTGAATGAAGCATTGGATGCAAGAGCTGATCCGTAGTGATCAGTGAGCGATTGATTGCGTGCATGAACAAATGCCAGCGAGTGTTAGACTAGTCAAGGCAGTGCCATAGGCATGTTTGTGATGAAGGACGATGAAATGAATTGCGACCATGCTAACGAACGTTAGGTGCTTGGACCCTAGCCGTGGAATTGAAAAAATTGGTGAATTTTACAATATCCCCAAACATGAAAACCTGGAAAGTCCTCCGCGTACGAAGCCAGCACGAATTTTCTGTGCAGCGTCAACTCGACCACCTGGGCATTGAGCATTTCCTGCCCACCCTGACCGAATACCGCAACTACAGCGACCGCGTCAAGAAAATTGCTGTCCCCGCTTATCCAACCTATATGTTTGTATACAACGAAGCCAAACAACGCGACGATGTATTTAACTGCAAAGGCGTGATGAGTTACTTGCGTTACGATCAACGCGACGCCACCCTCCGCGACGACGAAATCCAGCTGATGAAAACCGCTCTTCCCTACAGCATCCAGAACGGCCTCATCCCCTGGACCACCGTCGGCGAGATCATCCGTTTCACATCCGGCATCCTCAAAGGCTACACCGGCAAACTCATCCGTTGGAAAAACCAAAGAGTCGTATGTCTGGAATTACACGAACTACGGCAAGGGTTTTTGGTGGAGGTGGGGGTGTGAGTTATTATGTAAGAATAATTTTATCGAATCCAAAAATCTGTTGGTCAGAGCAAGTCATGACTATTACAATTATTAATATCTACATTACATCTTTTTTGAGTCCATGGCAAGTATATATTTAATTGTATTATTTTTCAATTTCAATGGAGTTTCATTTAAAAGATTTTCTCTTTCAAAACCTTTCTAAACTCCTCAGATTTTCTAAATATATACTCATCAGCTGCTTTCGGATATGGCTTTCCACTTGGACCGGCATATACTGGCCCAGTATGGGTCTTCTTAACATACTTTTTTTCATAGACAAATAGCCATAAATTGATATGATCAATCAGGTCTAGAAACTCTTGAGGCATTTCTGAAAGTAAGTGAGAATTCGTCATAATGATTTTCTTGATTTCTAAGTTGTTGGGATACCATATGCTCTGTTCAATGAAATCTCTTTCTGCTTGTGAGGATTGGTTCATATTTGTAAATCTTACAAACTCTTGTTTATTTACCTTGGACAAGATTTCAAGCGGAGCAAAAACTTTTTCCAATTGCTCTCTTTTAGTTGCTAAAATTTTATTGCGCTTGTCAAAATACCTGTTTATCAGGATGGCTAAAATTGCGCTTAAAATTCCGATAGTGCTTGAAATTATTACTGGAAGAATGTTATTCATAAGTTATATGTTTATTCCAATTACTGCAATATTTTTTAACCAAGTTATGAAAGGCAATACAATCACGTAATGAAATGGCTTCGATTTTTACTACGAAAGTAAGCGCACTTGGGATTACTTTGTGCAAAATTTGATATTGTCAAGTTGTACAGTATTCTCTTATTTGAGATGTGGAATAGCAACTTTTCATCTGCACAGGCCCATCTTTTCTGTCGGCCGATGCCATTATTTTTACTACATAGGTAAGAGCAAGCGAGCATTGTTTGCAGGCTGCGCATCCATGTTCCAGTATGCCTCAAAATATTATTCTTTCATTAAAAAACTCTCCACAAAGACATCTATCAACCTCACTTCATTGTCTTCACTTACTACCTCCTCCAGCTTCTCAGTAAACAAAACCATCTGGCTTCGATCCGTTCCTTGTATGTATCGCATGCCCTAAAGTTAATATACTCCATTCCCTTTCTCTATTATAATTGGAGAAAGTATTCCACAATTTGGGCTGAGTTTTTAGACAGATTGACGTTACGCTTTCCGAAATTGCGACGTTTAGGAGCAATTCTCGGGAAGCGATTGTTGGAAGCATTTTTAACCATAAATCAACTTGCCAGTTTTCAGTATCGAATTGATAAACGAATATTCCTCATTTCCATATTCCTCCACTTCTTCTGGCGTATAAACATGTACATCCACCCTGATTAAAAAGCCTGCCAAAATGGAGCTAATATCCTTACCTCGTTCGCGCATAGGCAAATGAGTATCCTTTATTACGAGTAAATCAAGGTCGCTTTTTGCGGTGGCGGTACCCTTAGCGTAGGAACCGAAAACAATGACTTTTTCCGGCTCCATACGCTGTACTATTCTATCAACGAGGCTTTTAATTTCTAATTCTTTCAACATCAGGAAACAGTGTATTGAATGATCAAAAACAGTTCTTCCATGGCATCGCCAGGCAAAGACTTAAAATCGACAACGCCATCTTCTTTCACTTGGACGGTCCATGTGTTCAAATCTACTTCAGCCCCCGTGAGATCCTTAGAGGTGTTATGAAGACCTTGATAAACAGCCCCGGAGGCCATGTTAAGCAGGTCGCCATCGGCATTGCCCAAAGGTGAAACCATCACTTTATAGGTTTTTCCGCTATCTTTCATCAAAGCGGCTATCTCAATCCGGCTAACTTTTTTATGCTGGAATACTTTGGTGAAATATGGAAGCCTGTCTTGCAGGTTTTCCAACAATAGCAACTGATCATCCGTGTTGGTGGAAGGGTGCAGGAATTTATGCCATTGCGTGGGGAATTCACGTTTGATGTCATATACCCGGAACAAACCATACTTTTGTTCAGCCTCGGCAATGGTTTTCAAGGCATTTTTTAAAGCCTCGGTTGCTTTTACCTTAAATTCGCCGCCACCTTCTCTGGCAGTGTAGTTCAGGTGAATAATCACATCCGATATGGTGTTAAAATCAAACTGCCGAAATTCACTGTTGAGTTTGATTTGCCAGGTGCTGATTGCACCCGCGCCTTCGAAAGGCAGGTAGCGCTCATCCCGGAAATTCAGTTCAAACAACCCGCTGTCTCGTTGTGCGCTGCTTGTCGCTATGGATTGTATGGCCGCAATTTCATATCGAAAGCGCGGATCGTCGTTGTCTCGGTCGCGTTCATAATTTTCTTTCCACATGGTTGAACCCGTCCGCAATGTATTGCTTGACAAGGTAAGCGTGCAACCAATGGTTGTATATGGCCCTGCAATACAAGGGATGGACAGACTGACAGACTTGATACGGCGGAAATAATGCCCCGGATAATCCATGTCAAACACCATTTCAAGAATTTCTACGGTGCATTCTCCATTCTGGCGCAATTTCAACAAAGCCCTCGAGTCGAGTTGAGCCAGGGAGATGTGTTTGGTCAATTCGTACTCCCTTCGATTCTGTTCATAGTACGCTGTCTCGAGACGCTTAAGGTCATAGTACAATTTTTCACCAGAGAGCAAGCCTTTTTTTAGACTATCCCAATACCCAAACTGAATGTAGTTGGAATCGCTCAGGCCCAGCTCATAGCGGAAGCAACGCTCTGCTCGTTTGGCTATATCGTATGCCAACTGATAACTCTGGAAATAGACCGTTGAAATTTGATTGATCATCCAATCGTACAACTCTTGATTGGTGAACTTGGTCTGCATGTATTCGTATTCTTTTTCCAGATTCTCCTTTTGCCGGTCATGGTTACGCAGTTCAAGGTTGGCAATATCATGGCGGAGTTGAGCGGCGGCGATTTGTTTGTTTACTTGGGGTATTTCTTTTTCAGCCAGGCGTCTTTGAAAATCCCATTCATCGGCGCGGCGATTATAATTGCCTATTGTTGCCGTCATAGATGAACCCATTTGGAGAAAATTGGCAATTCCTTTTGTAACTTCAGCTGCTTTAGTAATTCCAGAGGTAACGCTCTTACCGCCTAATTGAACAGTTACAGTTGGAGTGCCTCCAAAACCAGAAGCTCCAGCAGTTACTTCAGGGATAAGGCTGGTACCTGTCCCAATTGCATTTAAAACAGTCCCTACAATTTCGGCCACTATTGCTCCGCCAGTCAAAATAAGGCTGGTAGTTTCCCATCCATTTAGTCCATCATTCACCAGTTTCTGATAATAATCCCTTCGCTCCTCTGTCACTTTTTTCCCTTCTTCCAAACTTTCTTTATTGCGTAAAGCCTCATCAATCTGCTTGTTTTTGATATCTTTGACCAGATCCATCATACTCAACTCATGGCTGGCCCGCAGCAAGGCAAATGCCTCCGCATCTTTTTTCTCTAAAGCTGAAAGCATAGCAGAGCCAAGTGTTTTTACTTCATTGCAAATCTCCAAAGCCCGCTGAATCATAAAGTTGAAGCGATATAACGGCATTGGGGCGTTCAATTCCGCCAAAGCGGAACTCAAATCCAAACCGCCTGCCACGGCGCGTACCAGCGCGGCTGGGTCAATAGGCGGATCAAATAGAGGCAATTGCTGCACAACTCCTTCAATGTTCATGCAGTGCCGAATCTTGTAGAGGCGGTCTGCAACTGTATCCCAAAGCGTGAGAAGTTTTTCGTTGTTGGGGATACAGAGATACAGCACATCCAAACGAGGCAATTCCGGATTTTCTTCGCCAAGCGTAGTGCCGGAAGTCAGGCTCGGTAGCAGATTTTCAACTTCCATCAGGGCATTCCCGAAATCGTCTATGCCTTCTTTTTCCAACTGATAGAAGGTCTTGATTGGATTAGCCACTTTCTTGGGAATGCTTTTTGGTCGGGGCCCGAGTACAGCGTCCGCCAAAATATACAATTGGGTCGCCTCATTGATGGTTTCCATCGTATTGCGCCGGAACAACTGGTCTCCCCAATCAATAAGCACTTTTATATAATGTATCAGCACGCTTTTCTGATAAGCCACCGTGCGCATACGCGCAATCAAATGGGGATTAAACGGGTTGCTGCGCCACTCTTCTACCTGTTTTTTTAACTCCGCATCGCCTTTGGAAATAGCCAGGAGCAGATTTTCAATTTTTTGTTTATAATATTCCGGTTTGGTGGTTTCGTAAAATGGCTTCGTGATCCAATATTTTTGCTGCGGTGTGGCAGGGTCAATTACCGTATTGTCCGTATTGGTTGGATTAAAAATGTAGTGGTACCATTCCAAGGCTTCCTCAAAACGCTGGTTACTCGCAAGTTTATTGGCAATATGGAAAGGAGCGTGGAAAAACAGCTCCCAGTTGTAAATTGAGTATGCCCCTTTATATGAAAAATCAACATCTTCTACTGGGTAAGATTTCGTCTTGTCAGGCAGTTCGTAACATTTAACCACCAAAGAAGTTGGTTGATAGTCCGCAAAATTGAAAATGGCCGGACTGCCTGGGATGGCTTGCGGGCTGACCTGAATTTGGCGGTTTAGCAAGCCCCGTATGCCCCAGATGTTGAGTTCTTTGATGAAAAGTTCGACAAAAGGGTGGTAATGAACTGAAAATTTAAATTTATGATTATTATTAGTCCGATTGTAAAGGCCATAATTTATATCACGTATTCTTTCAAGGTCAACACAATAAGCACGGTACAAATCCCAAAAAAAGAAACTCTCTCGATCTTGAATATCTAGTGCACAGCTATCTATTGTTGTAAAATTGAGGCCAATGGCCTTTTCTAATACTTTTACACTACTGACCGAATCTTGGGCCGAGTCAAACATATAATTACCATGCCCAAAATAAAAGTAATACGGATATTGTTCAACTGTATACCCTTCATGTTTAATTAAACTGAAATTAAATGTCCCATTTATAGGACCACTTAACCCTTCTGGCCAAAATTCTTGCTCAAAAAACCGAATTTGGTTTCCTATTTTCAAAAAACCGCTATTTCCTGCGGGCATTAATATCTCATCACCAGTGTATAATAGTTTAATAAACATATTAGGCTCGTACCTTACCCTAAAATTAATGCGATCAGGGTTGTCTCCACCTGTATAACTTTGACAAAGCCTTTGAAAGTCATCAGACAGTATTTTGGGTGTCCACTTCCCTTTTTTCAACTCACTCCAGAACAACCTTATTTCCCAATAACGACTTGGAGCCTTTGTTGTCCCACCAGTAGTTGATGTTGGAATTGAAATATTTGTAGGCTCCACCGCCTTCTCCAGAAACTGAGGCCACAGCAAATACAAACGCCGATTATGAATACCAGCCACCAAATGATTGCCCGCAATCTCTAATTCTACTTTTTCCCAGGCCGTCCAACGACCTCGGTTGATGCGCTTGCGGTAGTAAAATTCAGCTCCTGTACTGCTTCGCGTCCGTCCAAATACATGCAGTACCTCTTCGTCTCCACTAATCACCTCGTTGAACATGGTTCGGATTTCCAAGTTGGCTACCTTATCCAACTTTTCTAAATAGTTCAAATAAGCCTGCTCCGCAGTATCCTTGTTGATGTCATTCTGCATCAATTCGTTCTCCAATTCTTTAAAGAACGGAGATTTTTCGTCGCGTAGTTCTGGCTCAATCCAGTTTTCCGGGTACAGGAATACCTTACGGTTGGCTTCCCATACGCGATAATACTTCATCCATTTCCATTGCTTCCATTTTGAGTCGGCGATAGTGTCGGTAGGAACTATTTTTTCTGCCCTTGCCACGATGTCCAATTCCAGATTCATCAAACATCGCTGAACAAACAACTGTGCTGATGCAGCCCCTTGTTTAATGCGGGAAGTCAGCATACAGGCACTCATTTCCACATCGATCAGGAAATAACTGTAAAGGGCATTGCTATCCATCCAGTTGGGATTATTCTGAGCGGTAAGCCAACTGACTAAGGCATCGCGTTTTTGCTCCCTGAACGTATCTTGCAAAGGTTTGATGACTTCCTGCCATTGCTTCAGGTCGTATTTAGATTTTACAGTTTGTTTCAGGCTGTCCGCATCGCTTGCCGTAGGGGAAGCTTTGGCCCATTCAATGGCACGGGTGGCATTTACACCCAAACGACGCAGTACCTTCATGGCTTCTTGGAGCCGCAACAGAGCGTCAGATTTTTTTGACGCCTGTTTGGCGTCCCAACGAAATGTGGTGATCAGATCTTTAATATCTTGTTCTTCCCAATCGGTGAGCGTCGCCAATAGCGTAATATTATCATTTGCCGATATGGTATTATTGAGCACTTCATCCAAAAATTCAATTGGGGTAGTATCGGTCTTGGAGTAGGATTTTCCCCAAGTGAAAAAGTCCGACATATTGATCCACTTGACGGTATCGACATTTGTTGAAGTGTCAATTGGAAAATCCTTTGGATGAGGCCAGTTCATGTCGGCGGCATGGCTTCCCGTTGTCCACCAGATCAATTCCTCTGGTTTAACACCTAATTTATTGACGACCATTGCGTCTTTTTGCAGCAATCGCAGCGTTTTGAATGCGAATGGGAAATTTGCTTCATCCAGCGTAAACTGGTAAACGCCATTGATCTGTTGTGTAAGGCTTGCAGCATTGAGATGCGCCAGCAAAAGATCGGTAGAGCCTGAAACTTGCAAAGTATTCAATAATACTTCCGCCACCGGTACTACAATCTGGAAAAACTCCCCGACCTTTTGCTTTACAAATGTTTCTTTTTGGACGCGAAGTAGGTAGTTTTCCAAATGTGTTTGAAAATAGATAAACCGATCAACCTTATTCAATCCGCCGTCAGAAACTGCGGCAAGTTTGTTTTTGGCATCTGTTAAATCTAAAAACCCGACAAAGTATCCGTCAATAAAAGTATTGCGTTCGACCGCTGTACCTGTCCATGTATCATCCACGATAGAATAAGCGGCAACTTGTTCGTTATCTTTGGCAAGTTTGGGCAACAACCCTAACTTGCCTTTAATGTAAACATCCTCGGTTTCTTCCGGCTTTTTCTTTACGTCCTCCTCTATTTTTTTCAGTCCGTCCCGAAGCGCTTGCAACATCGTTGTGATGGCTTTGTCCGACAACGGAAGATTGGAACCGATTGCCACCTTTGAAGTCAGTAAGAAGTCCAATTCGGCAATGGTGATACCTGAATCGCTGATTTTATCGGAAAGTTCGAGGAGTTTAATCGTATTGGCAGGCGACGCAAACGGATCAAGTGTCGAGAGTCGTTTTAAGCGGACAAAATGATCGGTGCTCAAGCCCATCGCCTTGGCTAACAAAGAGTTTCGATAAATCTCACTCAGTACTTGCCAATTCAATGCATCCGTCCGCAATAGTCCCAAGTCTTGCAGGATCATATCTAAGTCAGATTCCTTGAGCCGGAACGCAGCCAGTATGCCCGGTATTTGGGCTTCGACAGTTCCTGCTATATGTGTAGGGCTTTCTGGGAATTTAGCTACCGCATCCACCAACTTATTGCGGAATAGCCTTTGATAAAGCGTTTGAACGACTGAAGCGTCGCTTTTACTGCGATCCAAATAAATACTGTGGTCAATATCGCCAAACAGTGCCTGCGTTGTTGTCCAATCCCAATCAAAGTGCCGACGCAGGCGGCTTATTCTAGAAATACCTTGCAGCACCGTATCATTCAACTGCTTGTCTATGACATTTGGATCGGGGTTCACATCGGGTAAAAGACGATCTAATTCCCACATGGAACAGCCTAATCGCCGCCATAAACGGATAAAACGATGTATCCGCCCCAACGCATCAGCATCCAGGCCAATGATCTGAAATTTCGTCGTGTCACAGTTGGCGGCATTAGAATCGGCGTTGTCGTTGATAAAAATGTTACCTGAGGGATTTACATAATTCATATCCAGCAGCTGCAACAATTCTTTGTATGTCAAACCGCCGCGGTGCAGCATAATAGAAACGCGGCTCAAAACCTGAATCCACGTACCGGCTACATTTGTTGTCGGATCGCTTGGCGTGTCGGGATGCGCGAGGTTATTGCCGGCCTCCGACAACCCCCAAAAATCCCATCCCTGCTTACCGGGCAGTGTGCCGCTGATAATCTGTCGTTCTGTTTCAGCAATCCCCAATTCGGCGCAATCAATTTGCAATTCGCCCGGAGTCACCGTCACGAGATCTGCGGCGGTTTGCTGAAAAAGCGTAAACAATTCGCGATGTGAAACACCGAGATGCGATAAATAAGCCCTCGTTTGAATATACCAGAGATCAAAAGGAAGGTCAAAGGGGAATATGGCCAAAGCCAATTTATCGTAAGCCGCCACATTCGTATATTCTGGATTAGCCCGTAGTTCCGCAGCCGTCCAATGTGTTTGTTTTGTAGGCAGTATTTTCAGATTAACACCTTCTTTGAACAGTTTATAGGCATTTTGCTTGTCCCGGATCGCCCATTGATTTCGACTGTCAGGCGTGTAAACTTCCGCATCGGCGCCAATAGGCAAATGTTTTGCCGCCAATTCAGCCAACATGCTTGATTGGATCGTTCCCGCTGTCAAATCCGCCTCAATAGCGTTGTTCAAGAGAATTGCCACGGGAGGAGCAACCACATCTTCCAGAACTTCATTGACCAAATCAATGTAAGGCAAAAGGGTATTGGTATTTTCACAACTCAATTCCATCTCTCCCAAATCAGGACGGCGTTCTAATAACACCTGCATCACATTTTTGTCCGTATGGATTCCGCTACCGTTCGTTTTTCGCTCTTTTAAAAATTGCAATACATCCACAAAATGCGCCGCAGGACTATATACCGAGCGGCAATGTGTACACTCGCAATAGTCTAATGACCCAAATAAGGTTTGCAGGTTCGGAATTGCCTTTATTTTCTCCTGTACCGCCGCATCTAAAGTTAAAGCCGTTGCGCCAAAAGGTGTCAGTCCACTGACTGCCTGATTGTATTGGCCAAAATAGGTGAGCGTCAAAGCGTAAGCATATTCCGCCCGCTGGTATATCTTCTTACTTTCTATTTTATTGATGCCTGTTCCCTTTAGCGTGTTGACTAATTGTTCTCTTCCCATAAAATATACTTGCTGGGCGGAGGAAATGTTCCTGCTCATCAAAGCGTCAACGGCCTCGTAAGTCGGTTTGAGTTTAAACACTCTCTGAACGACTTTTAAGTCTTGTACCAAAACCTCCTTATGCTCGATCCCGTCCAACGCTGTCTGGTTTTCGGCTAAGTAGTGATCTATGCGGTAACGGTCAAGATGTAGTTTGGGATTGTTTTCTAAGAATTTAACAACACCCTCTTGGGCTTTTATGGGAGTTTGCTCTGCTTTTTGTAAACGAGCGGCAAAGGCAGTGGTAGGATAGGATTGCTCGAAGCGTTTCTCCAATATAACGCCATATTGCAGAAATTTTTCTTCTTCATTATCGCCGTCTATGTTTGCCGGGACACCCACCTGCTGTCCGTCTGGTCCTTTGCTCTTAAATACATTTACCCAGTCGCTCCTATCGAATTTTGCCAATTCGCGTTTGGATGTGATTTTGTTTTCTTTAAATGACTGCCCCAATGCCGCCACTAATGGAATGTGGTTTCTGGTCAGCGCGCCCAATTCAAAATGCAGTTTAGCCGATTGGATAGCTTCGGGAGAAAATGTTTTTTCTGTTTCCAATTTTTTCCAAAACTCGCTGATCGGCCCTGAGTGATCGGCAAAAGCGGTCATAAATTTGGTTTGTTCCCGCTGTATCTCCGGTGTCAGGTTCAATAGTTGCCCGATAGTCCCCTTTCCTGCCCCAAAACTGTTTTCAGCTCCGTAGCGCAGTTTGATTTGGCGCAACGTATCCAAAACATTGTCTATTACGGCGCGAATACGCGCAGGAATGAGGTTGTCTGTGAGTGCTTTTTCCAACAATTGCCGTTGCAGTTCGGGCAGCATTTCCGACATGGCCCGGAGCAATTTGTCCTTCAGCAATTCAGCCCGTTCCGGGTCTTGTATGTCCTGAAGCAGTGTATCGTACAACAGCGCGGGCTGCCCTTGTCGCAGAAAGGCAAAACAAACCGCCGCTGCTAAAGGCGTTTTCTCCCGCGTCGTTTTGTCCTCCAAATGATGGCAAGCGATCCAGGTACCAATAATCAATTGGCTCCTGCCCGTTTCTCCCGACAGGAATGACACATCCTGAAACTGGTCGTCTTCCCGCAATTCTAAAGGCGATACGCCCTCCAACAGGGGTGCCAATGTGTCGGTAAGCAACTCCCATTCCGAGGCGCCCTTGTATTCCGCACCTTTCAGGTTGATATTGACCTCTAATTCATCGGGCGCATTGTAGAATATGTTACTCTTATAAAGCTCTGTGCCGGCTCTGTCCAATACTTTTACGACAATATCGGCGGCATCTTTTTCCGCTTTTCTGAATTGGGCTTTCCGATATCGCACCTCGTATTTCCCGTCGGCGGTATTAGTGCTTCCCAGCAATTGCTCGCTGCGCAAGTCGCGGTCGTAAACCCGCACCGTAATATCGCTTAGGGTTTCTCCGTATTCGTTGCGCACTAGCCCAAATACCCGCCGCCAGGGTTCGTTCGGGTCTTGCCGCTCGTATTGGACTTTCAGGTCAATTTTGATGGTTTTCTTTGAGTTGCGCTTCACAGGGCTCTCACCCAGCAACTCCTCTCCCTCATACACCCGGATAAATACATCCGGCCCGCCGCTTTCCACGCCACCGATTTTGAAGTCCTTATCGGTGAAGGAAATGCTGTATTTGCCTTCGGCATTGGTGATAGCCTCCTTGCCTAGCGGGTTATCGGGTGTTTTAGGGTCTTGATCGAATGCGCGGACGATAAGCCCTTCAATAGGCTGGTTTTGTTGGTCGGCGATGCGACCGGAGAGGGTGTATGATTGTTTGCGTTGTTTAGACATGATGTTGTTTATTTTGACTGGAGGTAATCAAATTATGTTATCGGATATATCGGATAGTTTTAACCATTGTTGATACTCCTCTCTGTTCCTAATTCGACCAGTTAATTTATCAACAGAAATCGTAATTTGGCCTGGAAAAAAATCATTTTCAATCGCCTGTATGTCATCAACTATAAATGTCCACCAAAGAATATCATCTTTAATGGTATGGATATTTGATAATCGCTTTTCATCTTTTAACATTCTCTCATGCTCTAGCATAGCTATTGAAAGAGCCTCGTTTTTTTGAACTTTTATTTTTCTATAAGATGCTGGAATTACATAGGCATTTCCTTTAAGGGATAGTATTTTTGAAAGAATTCTTCTGACTATTCCTAAGTCTTTACCGATTTTAATTAAGCCTCTATTGTGCCATTCCTGTGCAATATCTTCTCCCTTGACAACTGAGGAGTTGTCAATTTGTATTGGATTCACAATGAACAAATCAAATTTTTCCATTTCAAAAATATTTATCTGAAAAATACGGCCCTAGTTGACCAAAATTGCATAAAATCATTAATCGTCATAGCAAAACTACTTCCTTGTGCGACTGGCAAAGAGTCTCGAACATATACCATACCATTTGCAATTCTATCAACTACAAAAGCATGCCGCCCTAATCCAGGGATATTCATCCCAACCATTGCGCTTCGTCCCGAAGCTAATGCTGTTTCCAATTCTACTAAAGTGGCAGTTCTAACTGCTTGTCCACCAACAACACCCAATCCTTCTAAAACGCTAGCTGCGTTTAACATATTAGCACCGGCTTCAGTTGTCTCTAATGCTGCGGCAACTTCCGCCTCCGTTAATAAAACCCCAACATCACTAGCAATTGTACGGCATGCTGCTGATACACAAGTTTCAGCTGTTTGTTGTGCAATCACTTGACCAGAGGGTTCATAGGTTCTTACAACTGAACCAGCACCTTCTAGAACTTCAACTGTGCTTGCCCTGCCACCTTGAGCTAATGCTTCTGCACCAGAAATTGCTAATCTTCTAGAAACAGATACACCTATACTAGGCCCTACACCAGCCAGAACATCTGCACCCGTTCCAACCCAATTTGCAGTACGCTCACTTGCTCCAGCCATTCTTGCTGCCCCAGCTCCTGCTTGGTGTGTGAGAGTATGTTGCACTTGACCTGTCCAAAGTGTTCTCGCTCCGGCAACTATCGTATCAATACTGTGTAATCCAGTTGCGACTCCTGCAACTTTTGTAAGCATCGTTGGTTCAGGCGCAAGCAATAGCCCCACAGAAATTACTCCTTCAAGAAGTCCCCCAGCTAACTGTATACCACCAATAATTCTATTGAGGGTAGTATTGCTTTCATTTCCGGAAGGAGGGGTGTCGACTGAAGTTTGCTGATCAGATGATGGTTCAGTATTTTCTGGATTTGGCCTTTCTGCTGTCACTATTACCTCGTCTAATGTAATAATAGGTACAACATTTAAAATATTTTCTTGCCCATTCCAAAAAGATCCCCCTATAACAATAAACGAACCTAAGTCATTGGTTACAATAGAATCAATTGGATGCAATGCATCTATTCTTGTCCGTGCCTCCTCTGAATTTGTCCTTCTGTCTCTCAAAAGAGACTGAGATGGCGTCCTACCGTATTCATCAAATACAGTTTCTTGAGATTGGCTTTGATTTCCAATTAAATCTTTTAAGTTTATTGAATTGTTTTTACAATACCTAAACAAACACAACCCATCCACAAACCCCGCCGGGTCACTACTCGTCCACCGCCCCAGCCAAGCCGCATAATACCGCGCTCCGAAGTAATAAAGGCCCGTCTCATCGTCCCGCTCCTTGCCGGAGAAGCGGTAGCGTTTCAGGCTCAGGTCAGTCGCGGACTTAGCCACGCGATAAGCGGAAGTGCCATAAGGATGGTATTCTTCATAAGAAATGACAACACCAGCAGCATCCGTTTCCAATGCCGCCGAACCAAGGTGATTGCCGTATTGGTAGCGAATCAGAGGAGTGTTTAAGGGGTTGCCGGGGTCATCATTATTGTTATCGAGGGTTTTGGTATCCACCTGCGCTATCCTGCCCGTGTTATCGGAGATATGCGTCGTCCAGCGTTCCAGGTGCGTGGGGTTATTACCCTTCCGCTCGCGATAGACCTCTACTACACCGAGATATATACGCTCGATGCGTTTTCCTCCATTGCGCTCAATCACCTTCCGTATCCGTTGCCCGCCAACAGAATAGACATACCAGGCATCGCCACCGCCGCCCAAATCCACATGCCGCAACTGGTCTAAATAGTTCCAGTCCATCGCTTGCAGGTGTGGCATTCGGGTCATGTTGCCGTGCAGATCGTACAAGTATTGGGTATCGTTGATGGAGCCGTCCTGCTCGTTGGGGCGATTGGTACCGATTAATCGGTTGGTACGATCGGCGGGGTTGGTGTCGAAGGCGTAGCGGTAGTGGCGTGTCCAGTTGCCCGCACCGCCGGGGGTGACGTGTTGCATCCGGGTGATATTGCCCAGATCGTCGTATTGGTAGGTTTGAGTGTAAAGCCGCACTGCATTGGCATCGTTCGTATGCGGCACTGGAGTCAAGGCAGGTACATCGCCGTGCGTAGGTTGTGCCGGATTGAGTCCGGCGCTTTCACGGCCTGTAGCGCGTATCAATTGGTACAGGGCATCGTACTCAAAGGTCTGCATCGGACTGACCACTGCATTCTTGAAATAATGCGTTTGCTGTGCGTCGTCGCGTATTTGGGTGATATTGCCTACCGGGTCGAAATGATAATGCAGGTTCTGTAACGCGGCGGTATTGGGATCGTCTCCTTTTTTGTGGGTCAAAAGGTTGGTAAGCCGGAAGGTTTGCGGGTCGTAAAAATATTTGGTCACGAGCCCATTGCCATATTCTGCAAACTGGCGTTGACCTTTGGCATCATAGTCCTGCTTCTCTAAAAAAGTGCGGAATGCGCCGATGCCGCGTATTTGGGCTTCGAGTTTGTCCAACCCGTTACCTTCGTTATAGGTTGGCCGAACGACGGTCTTATCCGGTAAAGTGGTCAATATGGGGCGGCTCAGCGCGTCATAAGTGCTGGAAGCGGTAAATACTTCTGACTCCAACAGTGCTTCGGCTGCTGTCGCAATGTCATCGGGGGCGTTTATCCCGCCCAAGGCACCCCAATTCACAGTATTTTTATAGTCGGCCACCAAACGCCGCTCTATTTCCAAAGGATTGCCTTTGAAGTCCAATCGTTTCAAATCCAGCACACCGGCCGAGTCATATACCCGGAAGGGAATACCTTTCAGGTTCAGGCTGCGGGCGGTAGCGTCGGGCAATTGGTCGCCATAAACAGTATGGTTGAACAATCCATCCTGCGCCCCTTCGCGCACAAAGGCACTGACAGGGCGATGCAAAACATCATACGTCGTATAAAACTCTCGTACATTATTGTCCCATACGCGCACCAAGCGCCCGATCACATCCTGAAAAATCCAGCGTTCGCCTTTTTCAGCGCTTTCGCCGTACATAGAAGCCCCCAGCATGTTGATATAGCCTGTTGCTACACGCCGATCTTTTTGGTCAAATACACGGGAATAACGGCCTAACAAGTCCGTTTCCGAGCGCACTGCTGTTGTTTTCCCGCCCCCGTAATCGCTGATGGCATAGATGGTACGCCCGAGACTGTCGGTATGCACCACTGAAGGCGTGTTGTGGTGTTTGGCGGCCAACCAGGCGGCACGGTGTTCTGGGTCGGCGGGTTCCGCACCTGTCGGATCGGGGCTTCCCCGGTCGGCATACCATTCGCTGTCGCGCACGGTATCGTTGGTGTCATACGACTTTGAGTACCAGGGATCATACTCGGCTTTAATAAACGTACCATTGGGGAAGTTGGTGCGGTAATTTCTACCTATCGGGTCGTAAAATAAAACAGGCGAAATCCCGATTTCTACCAAAGCAGCCTCGTCTTCATATTCATGGGTGGTGCTGAAATAGGGTTCGTATTGTTTGATGGGGTTGCCTTTGTTGTTCAGTACGGTGCGCCCGTTGCCGATCCAGCGCGGCGAGTTTTCGTCGCCCACAGTTTCCAGCGTTTGGGTGCCTTCGTTCCAGCGCAAGGCCGGGCCTCGTTCAGCTTGTGCCTTGGCCATGATAATGCCGCCACCGCCATCCGAATACACGTAACTTTCCTGCCAGCGGGGATTGGCCGCCCCGTGCTGTTCTCGCGCAAAGGTGTGGGCGTAATTGGGTTTTCGGTTGTTCATCCAGTTGGTCAGGTCGTATTCCATCCCGGCAGTCGGGTCGGCTAAGGTGTCGCCTTCACCTGCCCCTGCTTTTCCCATCACCGCCGACTTGATCACCATCCCCAATTCATCCGTCTCTACTGCCGATCGGTTACCGTTTGGGTCGGTGACCAACACCGGACCAAGCGTTCGGTAGTCAATTTCGGCACTTATCGTATTGCCAATAGCGTCAATGGCTTGTATGACCGTCAGTTTAAAGTCATCATACACCACGCGGTTTTCTGAACCCAATGCATCGCGCGCGCCAATGGGCAGGTAAAACTGTATCGCCGCGTCGGCGGGATAAACGGCCGTTCCGCTGGGAACCCACCAATTGGCATCGCCTTCGCTGTGCTCGTATTTGGCGGCAAGCAGCATGGCATCTGTTACCTTTCCACCGTAGTGCTTGGCAATCAGGCCGGGCGTAAAGGCCATTTGCATACTGCGGTAGCCAATGCCGAGGCTTTCTATCGTTCCTAATGCCAGGCGGTTGGCGGGTACGGTCGGGTCAGACAGGTCGTTTTTCAAAAAGTAGGCGCGGCTATGAGCGGAAAGTCGTTTTTGAGAACTGCCGTCGCCATCGTCCTCAAAAAGAATCACGGAAGCACCTTGGTAAGCACCCAGCAACCCTGTCCGGGTAACGTATTGCCCGGGTGCAAACGCCTGTCCTAATAATTCATACGATTTGCTTTCGTACCCCGTGCGCAGGCGAAAATCGTCAGGCAAATTTGTAAGTTCGTCAATATCATTCGTATAAGCGGCCGTTGAAACGACGATATGGCCTTTATTTTGCTCGTCCCATACCACGTCGGGGATGGCGTTTAGGCCCATTGGCCTTGTTATTCTGGGATAAACGATGGATGCTGAGGTGAGTGTCTGCCCCAGTTCGTTGCTTTCCAATACAATAGCATGAGAAATGCGCGGATCTGCCGGATTGCGATCATACCCATAAGAAATCGTTTCGCCACCAAAGATAAAAAAAGAAGCGTATGGATTTTGCTCTCTGGGTTGCACCATCCGGATTTGATAAGTAGCGCGACTGGTACTGTACGGAATAAGGGCTTTGTCACTACCGTCGTCGGCATACGTCTCCGTACGCAGAGCCATGCCTTTAAATGCCCGCAATGCTTCCTGAAATTCCTCCGCGTTTACAGCTACTGGCGGGGTAGGGTCGGGCAGTTCATGCTCAGACACCACTGCATTCTGATAATATTCATGTGCGTATTGGTCGAGCATTTTCCGGCCTTCCAAAAATGCCCCCGTATGAAACCAAGTGACGGTGCGTACGGGCGGCTGGTGGTGCTCTTGTTCTACCACATTCTGCCCGTTCCTGCGAGAAAACAAATGGAATGCTTCTGTATCCAACTGCTCAACCCGACCAAAGCCCCTGAACTCCCGTTCGGCGTGGTCAAAATAGCCGTGGTGATAAGAATAGGAATTGGCAAAAACAGTATCCCGAATCAAATCGCGTACAACCACTTGTTCTAAGCAATGTACCGGGAACGGCAATTTTGTAACCCAAGGAGTGCCTGCCTTTTTATCCTCTAAATAATAATGGGTGGAGGATTTAAAGGCAAAATCCACCTCTTTCCCCATATTGTTCTCATAATGCCGCAACAGGTGAGGCTTCTCGCCGCCCATCAGGTCAACATAACGCATTTGCAGTCCTGCATCACCGGACAACGGCGACGACCATACTACGCAGGCCGTACCATTTCCCATCAGATCGGCCACCGTGACTGCGGTAAGGTTATCAATGTGAGGAAGGGGGATTTCTACCGGTGTTTCCGACCAACCGTTGCCGCTCAAATTGAACCAGCAACGACACTTGTTTTGACCGAGGTATAAAATATCGGTTATGCCCGACCCATCAATATCCGCCAGCCGGATGTATTGTGGATCAAACAATTCGGGATAGTCAAACACAGGGGCATTGTCCATGCCCACTTTTGTACCAAAGCGCCCGCACCCAAGATTGGGCCAGTAGCAAATTTCCCCGTTGCGGATACGCACCAAATCCGTCAACCCGTCGCCGCTCATATCCGCCAAAAAGATGCTCAGCGTTTGGTCAGCAAAAATCAACACAGGACCTTTTTCTTCATCATATTGTGCCGAGATGCGCTGTGAAGCCTCAAACCCTTTTTTGCCCTCGGATTTATACCAAACAAATGCGTCGTGTTCCGTCATCATCAAATCGGGTCTGCCGTCGCCATCTAAATCAATCAAACGCAGGTTTGGATCGGCAAAGTCAATGTTTGGAACTTGCTCAAAATTCTTGAAATTATGCCAGCGTTCGTCGGGCGATAGTTCAAAAAAGCCACTTGCTTCCTTTCCATACGCAGCAATCTGCTTGATACCATTTCCTTCCAGATCAACTAATTGTAATACACCCGTTGAAATGCCAGCAAATGAGGGTTTGGGTGAGATCAAACGGGCGGGTGCGAACTGCGCGTCGCCCAAGTTGTCCTTGTAATACCAACCATCGTTTTGCTCCGTCAAAATACCGGCAATGCCTTCGCTATAAAAATCTACCAAGGCATAATTTCGCTCATCCACCCCAATGGGCAGTTGGGCAAGGCTATCAGCGTCCAAGGTTTTTACCTCCAAATTCCATGCATGTTGCTGGTATTCAAATACGGCGGGCGGCAACGATTTTTGGGTATAAGAACCGTCTGCCTTTTTTTTATAACCCGTACTAGAAATTTGTTTTAAAAAGGTAAATATATCAGGTTGTTTCCCATCAAAAATGCCCTTTTGAGTATCCCATATGCTAGCAGGATCAGAAGGATTGATGTCATAACCTAGTTTTAAAGAACTCACCAAGCCATCGTAACCTGCCCTTCCATCTGCGTCTGGAATGTGGTGAAAAAGCAATACCTGCTTACAAAGTCGGGTCGTCCGGATTTCAAAGCCTGCCCGGTACATGGAGAAGGCATCTGGGCGATAGTCCCACTCCTTTATCTCACCGCGCCAAGGTTCGGCAGGGTCAAATTCGCCGTAATCAAAAGCCGTTTCAAATAAAAAATGCCCTGTATATCCGCCTTGTAATGCTCGCTGGCTTGCAAAAGATTCTTGATTACCGTATTTGACCCGTTTCAGGTATTTATTGGTGTAAGATATTCTAGCTCCTGAGGCTCGGTTCTTTGTGTGTAATGTTTGAACAGGGATTCCCGCTGAATCCTCCGACTTGTATTCAAACTCTATCAAATGTCCCTTGTCATCGTAGGATCGTTCAATGAGCCATTCAAAAATAAGGGTAGGGTCGGCAGGATCGGCGATTCTGGCGGCAGGCGTTTTGCCATAAATGCTTGTAACGTTAGTTCCGGAAATCGTACGCCAATAAGTATTTCCTGTAGTTAAATGCTGCCATTTTTCAATTCTGGCAAATCCACCTTCTATTCGGGGGCGGTAAAATTTCACAGCATACTCTCCTTCTCCGGGGATCGTTCGGTTTGTCGTCTTTGGTATCCAGGTATCTCCATCTTGAATCAACATGGGCACCAAATCTTCGGCACCAAATATAATAAAGGTATCAGCATCAACCTCATCACGGTACTGTGGTAACCGCTTATCCGTTTTTCGGCTAACGGAAGGTATAGCCGCATTCCAACCCATTCCGAAAGCACTATTCCCTGCCCCGGAGTTGTATTGTAAACTTAAAGACGGTGAAAAACCTCTGCCTGCAGCAATAGGCAAGGGTACGCCAAAAGAAATGGTACCATTAGCAGCATTCACCTGAAACTTCTCGTCGATGCCTTTGATGGCGCCGCCGCCTTTAGGCAAGGCGATGGAGGGAATGTCGATGGCATTCGATTTGGTGGCGCGCTCCTCGGTTAGTTTGTTGAAGGAATCTCCACCTTTGCTGTTATTTTTTTCATTATTCTGCATAGGGTTTTAGTGTGTTTTGATTCCAACGGTTCAGTACATGTACATTGTTAGCTCGCGATACTTTTATTAGATACCTAGTAGTTTTTTAAATATACCTAATTGAGTTAATATAATTAATTCATCACAAATTTATTTGTGAGCAATAATAATTCCAGCTATGATTCCAATTGGAAATGCAACTATTAAGCCAGACCCAAGACCTTTTATCCAAGGTTTCCAAGTTTTTTGAGATTTCAATTTATCAAACTCAATACTTAAATTATTAAATAATTCTCTTTGTTCTTCATAAGAAGATCGATATAATTTAATTCTTTCCTCATTTATTGATACGAGATTGTCGTATTGCTCCTCTAATTCTTTGCAATTTTTTAACCTTTCAGTATTAATTAAATCTTTATGATAGTACTTCTCTGCTAAATCAACGAAATTTTTTAAGTTTGAAATTGCAACATCATCGGTCAAGTAGATAAAGTTTGGTTTTGTTGGATCAGGAATTTGAATACTGCTATCAATTCTATAAAAAACCAAAGGCCTTGCCTGAACATTGGCGGTTAAATTGATAGTATCAATTGATTGAGAAAATATTTTAATTGAGTATAATATTAATAATATTAATTTAAAAATTATTGGTTTCATACATTTTTATTTAATAAATGATTTCCTTAAATTATTAATTTGAGAATCAAGGTCATCAGCAGTTGTTGTTAAAAGAACTCCTTTTGATTTAAGTGCACTAATCAATTCTTTTGTTATTTCTGTTTGACTTATCAAGAATGAATCCTGCTTTCTGGTCCTATCTTCAATCATTCTGGATTGATCCATCAATTCAATTTTTGTATTTAATATTTTATTAATTTCATCAGAATACTGCATTTGTCTAAGTTCACTTACAACATATATTATTATAAGTATTATAGACATGAATAATGAAATTATTGGTAATTTGTTTTCCATATGTATATGATTAATGTGAATTAAAAAAATTTCTTTTCATTATATTGATATCGCAATATGGTAGATTGTCAGGATCTCTACCTATTAAAACTTTTATTGAATCTTTATACTTTGATCCAAATAAGGCTCGTGCATTTGCAATTTGAAAATGGTATTTTTCAATTATTGAATTGAGGTCCTTAAATTTGTTTATATAATCATTGTTGCAGATGCCATCAATTAGAAATACATCACTAAATTGCCATATCATCCAATCATCAGACCATCCAGGAAGTTGATATTTCTTTGGAAAATTGGTAATATGAAATTTAGGATAGCCTGCTGTCCAATATGGGTAGTTTGAAAAACTATGTTTTATTGGAAGTCCCAATTCAACTGAGTGTTTATTAGAATATATCATTACTTTATATCCATTTAATTCTAGTGTATTTGCTATTTCTAATAGCCAATCATTTAACAGCAATGCATTCTTTTTATTAACAGTTTTTTCATTATCATGGCTCTCAAAATCGAGAACTAATGGAAAGTCAGGTGAAACATTCCAGTCATATTTGTGAAAGTAAATTCTGTCTAAGAACATGCAAGCTTGATTTTCAGCATGTTCCTTCACTGATATAGAAATAGAACTTGGAGGGCGACAATATAGATAGTACCCTATTTTGAAATTATTTTCTTTGGCACCAATTGATTGGGCTAATGCCCGGTCATAATAATTTAGTCGATCTCTCTTCCTGAACTTAGTGCCTACCCAAGCCGGATCAAACAACTTTATATAAATAAATTTCAAATTTGATTCTCTCAACTTTGACCAATCAATTTTGGAGCCCTGTATATGAGATATATCTAACCCATACACATAATCTTTTGGATTTAATTTAACTTTTAAGGGTCCTATTAATGTATCCCCGATATATTGTGAAGAGTCCAGTGAAGTAGCTTGAATTATAGAGTCATTTGAATTATAAATTATTGCAGGTAAAGAACTTTCCAAATTTTTACTATTAACTAATTCCTTTTTGCAAGAATAGAATAGAAATAATTGCATTAACATTAAAAATTTACTACAATTAGACTGTTTTAATATCATTGAACTTTATTTTTGAAATAGTAATAATATTTATTTAATATATTTCATTTCTATATAATGCGAGCTAACGTTACGCTTCCCGAATGCGCGACGTTTAGGTGTAATACTCCCCAATTACTGGACCAAAAGTTTGGTAAGTTAAGTTAAATTTTGACATATTAAGCTGCATGATTTTTCATTGATTCTTCATACCGTTTATCTGGAGACTGACCTGTAGTTTGATGCCTTTTCTGATGATAGTAAGCGATATGGTTTTGAACTCCATCAAAAAGTTCAAAACCATTATCACAAGGATTCAGATAAATGTAATTTTCCTTGAGATTCTTCCAAAATCTTTCAATCCAGGTGTTGTCTGTAGCTCTTCCTTTTCCATCCATTGATACGAGAATCGATTCTGATTCCAAATAATGAGTCCACATCGAACTGGTAAATTGCGATCCCTGATCCGAGTTTATGATCGCAGGCTTGCCATTCACTGCTATGGCTTCTTTGAGAGCCGCAATACACCATTGTTTACTCATACTATTACTGATGCTCCAGCCCATGATCTTGCGACTATAAACATCAATAAACGCAATCATGTACATAAATCCTTTTGCCATTGGAATGTATGTTATATCGGTACACCAAACCTGATTGGCATACGTTATTTCCAAATTTCTGAGCAAGTATGGTTTAATGAACTGCTTAAGGCCTTGTTTTGTAAGGTTTTTACGACGATATATCGTTTGCCATCCCATAACCTTAAACAACCTTCTGTAAGTACCCCATTTCCCGAACTGATAATAAATTGGATTTCAAATATCGTGATTTAATTTTAAATATTTCAAAGGACTTTTGTTGTTCAATGATTTATGTGGATGATTCAAATTATAATCCTCTTTCCATTCCTCCGATAAACTTCTTAACTGCATAAGGGTATCAAACAAATAAGCATCAAGTACATCTTCTCTGTAACTACGATTGAACCTTTCAATATATACATTCTGAGTCGGCTTTCCAGGTTGAATGTATTTTAACTTAATCTCTTTCACACTACAATAAGATACCAATGTGTTTGAAATAAATTCCGGTCCATTATCGCATCTGATTTGATCAGGTTTACCATATTGCTCTAGCAGTCTATCCAAAGCTAGGGAAACGCTGTTTCCCGAATGTGAATAATCTGCCTCAATACAAAGTGCTTGCCTATTATGATCGTCGATGATATTCAATATTCTTACTTTACGACCATTCGTTAATGTGTCATGCATGAAATCCATGCTCCAGGTATGATTGGCAATCTGAGGCGCGATTAATGGCTCCTTGTATCTATGCGGCAACCTGCGTTTGTATTTGCGTCTTTTATTCAATTTCAATTTATTATAAACTCGTTTAACCCGTTTATGATTCCAAGCCAATCCTTCATTGCGAATGCGATTAAAATAATAAGGATAGCCTCGTGTAGGCTTTTTTTCAACAAGCTCTTGCAGTTTTTCAATGACTTCCGTGTCATCCTTTTTTGATTCATAATAATAAACTGATTTGGGTAAGCCAACTGTTTGACAAGCTCTGGTGATACTTACTTCATAGGCTTCTTGAAGATAAGCAGCTACATTCTTACGGTCACCAGGCTCTACCACTTTTTTGAAAGAACATCCTTTAGCATTTTATTGTCTAATGAGACCTCAGCAAACATGTGCTTTAATTTCCTATTCTCCTCTTCGAGGTCTTTTAAACGCCTTAGATGCTCTCCGCTCATACCGTAATATTTTTTCTTCCAGTTGTAAAATGTCTGCGGATTGATGCCTAATTCCCGGCTGATATCAATCACACCTCTTCCGGATTCTGCCTCCTTTAAGGCTTTAACAATCTGTGTTTCTGTAAATTTTGATTTTTTCATACTGGTTAAATTTAATGGTTTTTTCCAAATTATAACCAGTTTGGATTTTAGGGCTACTTACACTTCTTATTCGCTTTGGCCCAACCGGATAGCCTTTTGTTTTTAGAAGATCCACCATCGATTTAACTCCTTCCGTTGGATGCTCCAACAAATGCTTATCCATGATATTCATCATTTTCATATTTTCTGGCTTCTCCGGTGCCGGTTGTTAGTACAAGGTACTTCGCGGTACACTAAACAACTCACATTGTCTGCGTATACTAACTTTTTGAACTCTGGTAGATACCATGTCTATGCGTTGTTTCATATCCCCAGTTTCTTGCAACTTTTTTTTAAAAAATCATTTTCAACTTTAAGCTTGGAAAATCCGGTATAATTGACCACCCTTCGCTGGAGCAAGCTGACCAGGTCTCGCCGGTCTAAATTGACCAGGTCTCGCCGGAGCAAATTGACCACCCCC